>Ga0080004_1239988_pt1 | contig 144072 bp, 142 predicted proteins | sample WasSprMetagenome_FD_69207 | JGI IMG/M metagenome (GOLD analysis project Ga0080004, IMG submission 69207) | Sulfidic aquatic microbial communities from Washburn Spring, Yellowstone National Park, USA - WS (SPADES assembly) (version 2) | ecosystem: Environmental > Aquatic > Thermal springs > Hot...
TTCACAGAAGGAGGGATTGAGTGGTCTATAAGCTGGAGCTACGACCCATCAACAAAAGTTGCATCGATAAGTGTAACTGGCAAGCCTCTGAAAGGTCCAAGCTTCGAATTTAGGAATGTTTACTATATAGTGAGACCACTACTAGTGTTGCTAACTCCAATGCCTATACTACCAGGTCAGAGCGTTACTATAGCTGCTTATGGTTATGCTCCAGGTGCGTACTGGGGTCATATACCACCTGGTTACGATGATAACTATCTAGATGTGTACTGGGAGAAGATAGTTAAATTAGGCACATTTAAACTAGGTAAAGATGGTAACTTAACGTTCACCATGACAATACCTTCAGATGCTTCGTTCGGTGTACACTATATATGGGGTGTTGATAAATGGGATTACGAGTACACGCTAGCTATAATAATTGGTGCTAGAGCATACTACACAATAGTACCACCACCAGGGTTTGTTATACCTCCAATACCTATTGTAAGTGCTGGGTATATGGATAAGAGGGTTATGGTATGTCCATGTCCAGAGACATATGTAGGTCTAAGCTATTGTGCTAAATGTGTTGTATATGTTGGTAGATGTGATTATCTTGGGGATGAGATAAAAGTTGTGTTATCCGGTGTATCACCTGGAGAAACTATAACTGTATACTTTGCTGATAGAGCTATGAAAACTGTGAAAGCTAATACCTCAGTAGTTGAAGTAAGCTTTATAGTTCCAACAGTACCTGAAGGCAATTACACGATATACGCTATTGGAACTGTTAGCGGTACAATATATGTTAGTGACTACTTCAACGGAACAAAGTTCGTAACATCGCCTGCTATGGTAAGACCAAAGATACTGCTCGTAGACTTGAACAAAGATATACTACCAATACTTGTTGGACCAGGATTTGTTAGAGTACTTGGAACAGGATTCAGACCAGGTGTATCATTCGTAGGTATGTTAGTGAATAAGACAGATGCAGCTTTCACACTCAATGTACAGGTACAGAGATGGGGTGCAGATGATAGAGGTGTACTGATAAATACCTATAGCAAAGATATTGTGCCAGGTCTATTCATGCCAGCTTTAGAACCTGGAGCATATGGAGTTAGCCTATTATACATTGTAGGTACTGTAGCAAAGACCTCTCTACCAGGTTATATCTATGTTATAAACAATCTGAGTATTGTAGCTACAAAATTTGATGTAGCAACTATACTAAGTAAGATTGATGATACAACAAAACTTGTGCAGAAAGCAATTGACGAGATATACAAAGCTCAAAAGGCTTTAGATAAATTAAATAAGACAATTATAGATCTAAGTAAAGTTATTGCAACTAAGAGCGATATCGATACAGTGTTGAAGAGTTTAGCAGAAGCTAAGAGTATTCTCGATAGTTTGAGTAAAACTGTTGCACCATTGCCAAAGGGTATAGATGATATTAAGAGCCTTATTGTTGCAACAATGGCAAGTATAGCTGATCTAAAAGCTACAGCAGCTACTAAAGGCGATATACAAACTCTAAGTGGTAAATTAGATAGCGTCTTAAGTGGTATTAACTCTGCTATAAGTAAATTGGATGGTTTAAGTAGAACTCTAGGCGATGTACAGAAAGCTCTAGGAGCAGTAGCTACTAAGAGTGATGTAGATGATATAAAGAGTGCTATCAGCGATGTTAAAAATGCTGTTACTGATGTAAAGAACTCTATACCTATCGATACTATAAATGAGATAAGAACTAGAATAGCAACAGCTCTTGACACACTAACTCAAGCTAGGAATGAGATAGCTGCTATAAGAACAGATGTAACAGGATTGAAATCTGATGTTGCAGGTATTAAATCTGATGTTGCAACAGTTAAATCAACTGTAGATGCTGTAAAAAGCGATACAGCTAAATTAACAGGTATTGAGACAACTTTGAATGCTGTAAAAAGTAGTACAGATAAATTACCAGGTATTGAATCAAGATTAGGATCTGTAGACGATAGTGTATCAACAGTAAGAACGCTAGTTATCTTAGCATTAGTATTTGCAGTAATAGCAGCTGCAGCAGCTATCTACGCTACAATAGCTATATCAAGAGCCGTAGCAAAGTAAGATAATAATCACTTTAAATAATTCCATAAATATTTTTGAATTAAATAATTTTTTACTTAAATATAACATTATTCTCTGATTGTATGTTATAATCTGTGAATTTTCATATTTTTGCAGAATAAGGTTTATAATCCTGACTATATCTTAAACTAGAAGCAAAGGATATAGTGTATCTACTTAAAGTGTTAGATGTAAATAGACTTAATAGTTTTAGAGATAGATCTAAGTTAAAAGTGGAGGATATAGTGTTTCTAGGGTGGTAGAGATATGCCTTTAACAATAGTTGTAGGAGGATTCTTTGGTGATGAAGGTAAAGGTAAGGTTGCAGGGTATCTTGGGTATACTGATAAACCTGGTATCGCTGTTAGATGTGGATCTATAAATGCTGGTCATACTGTTGTTTATAACAATAGGGTTTGGAAGCTTAGGATAGTTCCATCGTTTTTCTTAAGCTGGAAAACGAAGTTGTTGATAGCCTCTGGAGCTCTTATTAGATTAGATGTTATGTTCAGAGAGGTTGAGGAAACAGGTGTCAGAGGGAGACTGTTCATCGATAAACATACAGGTGTTATAGAGGATAGGCATGTAGAGATGGAGAAATCTGATGAATTTCTATCGAAAGTTGTAGGTTCAACTCTCCAAGGTGTAGGAGCAGCTATGGTTGATAGAGTTCTTAGGAGGCTTAGGTTAGCTAAAGATATTAAAGAGTTGAGCGATCTCATCGTCGATGTAGCTTTAGAAGTTAACGAAGCTCTTGACCGTGGAGAACTTGTGTATATAGAAGGTGTTCAAGGTACTTTTCTTAGTTTGTACCATGGAACATATCCCTATGTAACTAGTAGAGATACAACTGCATCAGCATTCCTATCAGAAGTTGGTGTAGGCCCTAAGAGGATAGATCATGTTATAGTTGTATTCAAATCGTATGTAACGAGAGTTGGTGGTGGTCCTTTGGAGAAGGAACTCTCTTTAGAAGAAGCGCAGAGGATGGGTCTACTAGAGGTAGCAACAGTAACTGGTAGAGTTAGACGTGTAGCTCCTTTCAACATAAGTTTAGCGAAGAGAGCTATAATGCTTAACTCTGCTACACAGATAGCTATAACAAGGCTTGATGCTTTGTTTAAAGAAGATAGATGTGTAAGAGAATGGTCTAAGCTCTCTTTAGGTGCCCGTAAATGGATTGAAGAAATTGAAGAGGTTCTCAAAGTACCTGTAACATTGATCGGAACAGGTGAGGATATACTGTGTATGGTAGATAGAAGAGAAGAACTTGGTTTTGGGTGGAGAAGATGAGCAGAAGCTATGATGTTATTATTGTTGGTGGAGGTGTTGCAGGGCTATTTGCAGCACACGAACTAGCTCAGTATAGTAGAGGTAAACTAAGAGTAGCTGTTGTCGAGATGGGTAGTAGAAACCCATTTAGATCGTGTCCTATGTTAAACCTTAAGAGATTGGCAAGAGATAAGGAATGTGCTAATTGTATACCGTGTAATGTTTTATCGGGTATAGGCGGAGCTATAACATTTAGTAGTGGTACTATGAATCTTAGACCTGATGTAGGTGGTGATCTTGATAAACTACTTGGTAGTTGGGAAGAAGCTGAAACCTTGATATATTACGTAGATTCAATTCTCGTAAAATTTGGAGCTCCAAACAATTTGTACAGAATAGATCCTGACCCAGCTTCAGAACTAGAACGCTTAGCAGCTAAAGCAGGTGCAAAATTTATCCCAACTCCGCAGAGATTAATAGGCTCCGATAATATGCCTAAGGTTATAGCTAATATGCTGAATTTTATAGAAGAAAAAGGAGTGCATATAATTGATAGAACAGCTGTTGAAGATATGGTTAAAGAAGGTAATAGATATGTATTGAAAACTAGTGCAGGCGATATAGAGAGTCGTTACGTAGTTATTGCCCCAGGTAGAGTAGGTGCTGAATGGTTTTCAGAGTTCGCTAGAAAAAGAGGAATAGATGTTGAGCCCGGTCCTCTCGATATTGGTGTAAGAGTTGAAGTACCTGCATATGTTACAGAACCTATAACAAAAATTGTTAGAGATCCAAAGATAATTATGTATACTAAGAGCTACGATGATAAAGTAAGAACATTCTGTACAAATCCCTATGGACTTGTTGTTGAAGAGAGATACCCAGATAATTCTGTAGGTGTAAACGGGGAAAGCTTTACAAACATAAAAACTAAGAACACAAATTTTGCTCTACTTGTAACAACAAAACTTACAGATCCATTCGAAGATACTATAGCTTACGGAAAAAGTATTGCGAGACTTGCAACAAAGTTAGGTGGAGGTAAACCAATTATACAGAGATTTGGAGATCTAGAAGCAGGTAGAAGAAGTACTTGGGGTAGGATAGAGAGAAGCGTTGTCGAACCAACGCTAAAAACTGTAACCCCAGGCGATATAGCTATGGCCTACCCTTATAGAGTTGTTGTAAATATAATTGAAGCTCTTAAAAGATTAGACATAGTAATACCTGGTATAGCTTCACCACAAACACTACTATATGCTCCAGAGATAAAGTTCTACAGTATTAAAGCAAAAGTTTCAAAAGAACTTGAGACAAACCTTAGAAATATATTTGTTGCAGGTGATGGAGTAGGTCTTTCGAGAGGTATGAACGTAGCAGCAACAACAGGTGTTATAGCAGCTAGAGCGATATTAATAAGAGAAGGAATAGAAATAGACTTTATTCCAGAGATACAACATAAACCTCTAGAGATACTACCTTAAAAGAGAGCTCTACAGCAAATTGTTTAAAACTTATTAGAATAGAGAGATTTTATACTAAGACTCTTTTAAAACGTATCTAGCCACCATTTCAGCAGCAATTTTAACAGAGCGAAAAGCTTTCTTACTATAATCAATAAAGATTATACTAAGGCCTACTGTAGACTTCGATAAACTCTCTTGAAGAATTGATTTATGGTGTTTAGGTAGTACTGCAATAATTTTTCTATGGTATCTAAGCTTAGGTAAGACTTGAGATAGAAGTTCTACAAATAACCGACGATACGTTGATGTTAACTCGTATGTAGGGTAATCATAGTTTGCGAAAGGGTAGTATATATCTAGATCTCTAGGAACTAAAACCATGGGTTCGGAAAGAATATACCATTGAACATCATCAGCAACACCATTTTTATGTAGAACAGCTTCAGCAATCCTATGTGTAGCAGAAACTCTATAAGGTTTAACAGAAGAACAAGGCATTATAAGAGCATACTTTTTGCCACACACCTCAGGATTAAAATACTTTAATAAAAACTTATGCCATAACTTAACATGGGGATGATTAAATAGATTCTCTATACCATTTCTAAGAATTCTTATACCAGGTGCTATAGATAGAATTTCATCTGCAATATCTCTACCTAACTCTTGATATAGATAATCTATATACATTTTAACAAGTATACACATAGTAACCCTAAAAACAGACTTCTACCATGTAGTTCTAGATAAACCTGAAATATTAAGAAAGTGTCAACATAAGTATAAAAATATAAACACCATTTAATTAAATATCCATAGAGTTCTGAATATTTAATACTCATAGCAATAGATTTAAAAGTCAATTAATTATAGATAATAAGAACTTCAATTCTGTAGAAAATAAACCTCAGATACAATATTGTTAAATATCTAAATCTAACTTATTTTGAGACAATATAAAAGTTAAGAATATTTCTGTTTATTTACAACAGTGATGTTTTCTATAGATGTATATGGATATTGACCTTTCTCATCTTTTTCATACTTTTTAACCATATCCCAAATATTAAGTAGTGCAATGGCTACAGCTGTTAAAGCCTCCATTTCAACCCCTGTTCTTTCTCGGACTTTAACTGTAACCTCAACGCATATTTTATCTCCCTCAATCTGGATCCTAGGCTCTATGTGGTCAATTCTTATAGGGTGGCAAAACGGTAGTAGGAGGTAAGTTTTCTTAGCACTTTCAATAGCAACTACTTGTGTAACCGTGAAAACATCTCCTTTCTCAATCTCTTTATTAATAATCTTATCTATGGTATTTTTTCTAAGCTTTATACAACCTTTAGCAGTAGCGATCCTATGAACTTCCTCTTTCAAACTGATATCAACCATTTGAGCCATAAATATAGATCACCTCTGTTTTCTACACATTAAGATCTATTGTTCATTGAGTATATACCTCGTTAAGCTAAAAAGCTATTTCTTGTTATTCCGAACTATAGTAAAATTTTGTTGTTAAGATTCTTTGGCATCTTTAACTATTCTCCATACTATGCATATCATTCTAAGTGTTTTCATCTATTAATTTTTCGAGTTCGTATATATGGTTCTTTATTAGATGAGAGACTAGCGCAGGAGCTCTTAAAAATTTCTTTTTACAGAATGGACAAATTCTTAAACCTCTATAAGGATTAAGTTTCTCAGTAGCTTTTTTGGCAGAAGAGTATTTCTCGAAGTAATGCTTATCACCGAAAGAAGGTTTTAAGCCAGCGAGCCAGCGAGCTATAGATTTGATGACCTTGTCGCGGTCGCGTGTATTGAGAGCCACGAGTTACACCTGATCTAGATATTTTTAAGTAAGGTCTCTGTTTAAATACTGTTTTGAAGATAGAGGTAGATTTTATAAACGAATTGTGAGCAAAACATTTTATATATAAAGTATTTTCGCTATTTTAGCTTTAAAGATATATGTTGAAGTGTGTAAAATATGTATACAAGTAGATTAAGTAGATATAGATTATACGTAGGTTTAATAACAGCTGTATTACTGGTAGTTACGAACATAGGCACAGTATTTTCCTCTAGCTATATTTTAGATGAATCTAGGCATGTAGTAATAGTAGCAGTATCAACGCTTCCAAATGGTAGCTATGTAGGGGTTTCAGCTGACCTCTACACTAGGGTTACATGCCCTGGCAATGGTCATGTGTATGTAGAAACTATGCCTCTAAGTCAAATAGATTTGCAAGCATCAACTAGAATAGCAGCTTTAGTAGCAAGTTCGTTAGCTAATATAAGCTTTAATAGTTGCGATTACTATGCATCAATAAAAGCTGGTTCACCGATTATTGGAGGGCCTAGTGCCAGTGGTGTAACAGCTGTAGCTTTTGCAGCTGCACTTCTCCGTATGCCATTAAATGAATCTGTGATTATGACAGGTATGATAATGCCTGACGGGAGTATAGGGCCTGTAGGTGGGCTTAAGTATAAACTTGAGGCTGCTGTATCTAGAGGAGGTAAAATTTTCCTTATCCCCTACGGGCAAGTTATTGACTATGTTTATCGAGTTGTTGAAGAGAGATGGGGACCAGCAATAATTAGAAGAACTGTTAGGACTCCAATAAATTTAACAGAGTATGGTAAAAACCTTGGTGTAGAAGTTATACCTGTTACATCGGTATACGAAGCTCTAGAGGTATTCACGAATAGAGTTTTCAAAGCTAAATATAACTACGAGTTAGTGAATGCAAAGATTGACCAAGTATATAAGATCGTTAGCCCGATTTTAATGAAGTGGATATACGATTTGAAGAATGAAGTGGAGAATATTTCTATTAAATGTAGTGAAATAAAAGACGATGTATTATCGACTGTTAAACGTAGATATGGTTCTATTATATATAATCAAATCTCTTCTAGAATTGAGAACATAGAATCTAGTCTAAGAACATTACTAACTAAAGCTAGCGAAACTGAGAATATAGGGAAACTATATTCAGCAGCTTCTATGTATTTCCAAGCACTAATCTACGCTTATACAGAGTACTATCTACTCGAAGCTCTAAGAGATCCTAACGCTATATCCTTGAAAATCGATGAATTAAAATCTCAAGCTTACAACATCATAAACAGTGTTTCTAAATATTGCGAAGAGAAATTAGATATGGCGAAATTAACAATAGCTATTAATGTTCTTGATAGAGCTTACGAAGCATTGATATATATAAATACGACCTCCACTTTAAACGATTTATTATCAATAGCTTCAACAATAGCGTATGCAGATGCTAGACTACGTACAGCTACACAATGGTACGAACTTATGGCAATACCTATGAACTCTGATGGCGTTGTCATGATTGAAGACATAAAGTCTATGGCTACATATATAGATACACTTGTACAGAATGTGTATGCATATCTAGTATCGCTATCTGAATCACAATCAATTCAACTTCCATCAGAAGTAGATGAAGCAGAACAAAGGTATAATCTTATGCAAAACGCCACCGACTACCTAAGTAAACTTACCCTAGGTATAAGCTCTATAAGCTATATGTACCAAGCATTAGTAAAACTATTCACACAATCCCCAGAGGCATCAGTATATGCAATAAATAAGACTTTATACACAAACTTAGGATCTATAGTAGATAACATGCCCATCGATGTAGTTCTATATCTAGAGTTCGCGAAAAGCTTGATAGAGGAAAGCGGAGACTATAGCTCAGGAGCCATAACACTTGCAAAACTTTCAATAGCAATCGCTCTATACAAAACAATAACAGTATTATCACCAGCTACTTCTCCATTAATATATTCAGAAACTAGTGTATTAGAGACCCCTACTATTTGTATACCAAATACAATAACATTGGTGTCAACAGCAACTTATACTTATACAACAAATACCACCATAACTAAAACAATCGTCAATACGTTAACTATAACCACAACAATCTATGGAGAAAATATTACAAAATATGTCTACGTAGTTCTCGGTCTCCTTGGAATACTGACAATCATAGCATTAGCTATAGTAGTACTCATAAGTAGAAAACTTAAGTAATACAAATAGAGCAAATGATTTTAAATACCACTTAAAGAATAAAGTAATATAAGCACACAGTTTAACCTGGTGTTATGATTGAATAGAAAGCTCTTAATAATATTAATAGTAATAGGAATAGTAATAAGTATTGTCTCTACATTACTGCTACAACAAATAATAAAAAATATTCCATTAACAACAAAAACTATTACTACTACAATTACACCTACAACAGTTACAAGTATGACAAATCTAACTATTTCAACAACACATAATTGTATTTCGCAAGACAACGTCTTTATTGTGATATATAGAAATGCAAAACCTCTTGATATTGCATATAAATCTTTATCTCAAATAATATCCGAAGTACTTAAGTCGAATAGTTCTGGTCAATTCGATGTTGAATTCACACTTTGCTACACAGACCTTGAAGAACTGCCACAGGATCTCCAATCATTGCTAAAGAAACAGTTTAACTTCTACCCAATATTTGCCTTAAGATCTAAAAACATGTCAAGAGTGAAAATCCCGATAACCAATGTTATATTTGATAAATATGAAAATTCTATCTATATATCTAAGCCAAACATAACTTGGTATCTATACTTCTACTTTGCACATAACTATGGTTTTCAATATCTCAACATTAGCGGAGTTTATGCTACAATTACTGTAATTGAGAAACCTAAAACACATATGAATGCAACACCTATCATAGGTTCTAAAAATGCTAGATACTATATCTACATATATGAAGATGTTAACTGCCCTTACTGTGCGAAACTATATCATGAAGTACTTCCAATTATCTCAAATCTTATCGATAATGGTACTATCGCTATTTTGTTAAAGAATTTTCTCGTACATGAAGAATCACTTGATGTTCAACGATATATTGTAGCACTGTATATAGCTACACATGATAGCAATCTAGTATACGATACCATGAAATTCATATATGATTCTCTACTCAATGGATCAACTGTTTCGTTAGATCAAGTAAAAGAATTTGTTTTGAATAAATATGGAAAAGATGTAAATGTTGAGAACTACTTAAAATTAGCGGAGGATATCATAAATCAGGAGAGGGAAGAAGCGATTCAATATATTATCGTAGGAACTCCTGGGATCATTATATGGGATAATAGAAATGGTATTGGTATAGTTGTCACAGGGTTTAAACCAGCTGAAGATATGATTAAATTACTAAACTTCTTAAACAAGACCTAGCTATTGTTTTATGCTATTTATCTAGCGGTTTGTCCTAGTGTTTTGGTAACTTAATATCTATTTTCATAAACATATCTGCTGTATGTCGAGGATTTATCTCGTTCACATAGTTTGTTAATATCATATCTCGTACGTTTTTCAAATCTCTTGTTTGAGCTAACACCCATGACAATTTGACATAAGCTGTTTCTGTTAGCATGTCTTCCCCTGGTATAACCCCTATCTCTAGAAGTTTCCTTCCAGTTGTATAAACATTCATATTTACACGTCCGAAGATTGTTTGAGTAGTCATTACAACAGCTATCCCTTCTTCAACAGCTCGCTTCAATGAATTTATTGTATAGCTCCCTATATGTCCAAGACCTGTACCCTCTATAACAATTCCATGGAATTTCTTGTCCACTAAACAATCTATGATTTCGCTCTGTATACCTGGGTAAGCTTTGATTATAGCAACTCTATCGTCAAAAGCTATTTTTGCAATTAATTCCTCGGCTTTTCTTCTAACTAGATATCTATTGTTTACTATATTTACCTTAAGCGACGATAGATCTACATATGCTAGAGGAAGATCATTTACTGATTGAAAAGCATCTCTCCTACTACTATGTAGTTTCCTAACTTTTACTCCTCTATGAACATAAGCATCTAGATCTGATGGAGTTGAATGCATTACAACTACAGATTCTCCAAATGGAGCTTTTAAAGTAGTTACAACAGCTGCTAAAAGATTGAGTGCAGCATCAGTACTAGGTCTATCGCTACTCCTTTGAGCACCTACGAAAGCTATAGGCATAGGGAGGTTTCTCAAGGCAAATGCTATAGCAGCAGAAGAATAGCCCATAGTGTCAGTACCATGAGTTATAACAATACCATCAACACCCTCGTTGATTGCTTTAAGAACGTTTCTAGCCATAACCTCCCAATGTTTTGGAGTCATATCTTCGCTAAGGATATTGAAAAGCACCTCAACATCGTAGTTAGCTAAACCACGTAACTCTGGTATAAGCTCTATCAACTCCTCAGGAGTCATAGCAGGTTTTACAGCTCCTGTCTCATACTCAACTTTACTAGCAATAGTTCCTCCACACCCCAGTATTTTTACAACAGGAGCATCTTTACGTATCTCAATCTTCTCTAAAACTTCTTCTCCACTACCACTTTTTCTACATTCGACAATCTCTATTGAAGATACCTTATTTATATCTACACCCACGTTATACCCATTATCAAGCTTCAAAACAATTATATCAGGATGACTTAGCTCATGTTTAGGCATTAATAAACCATAGATAACAATATTTTCATCAACTACGATCTTAATTTTACATCCAATGGATGCATTCAGAGATTCTAAAAAACTTCTTATTCTCCCTCTGTAACCCGGTAAAGGATCACTCATTTCGAACCCCGAACTAGTACATCAGTGGTAAAGAATTTAAGTAGGTAAATAATGTTTCGGTACTACTTAAATTAGCTATTTTGAGATCTTCTACAAGATATAGTAGCTGAAATTTAGTATCCCTCAGTTTTTTCACTAGGTATTGTACTAACCTTTTTGAGTTGCTTCATATACATCTCGTAGATCTCTTTAGTTGTTGTAGCTTCTGTTGGAGATTTATCGGATCTCCACCTGATGAACCTAGGGAATCTTATAGAAATTCCAGTACCTGTTTTAACCCAGCCTTTACAACAAGTATGTATAGGTGATAATGTTAATTCTGCACCTATGACCTCCATGACTATACGAGGCTCAAACCATACATCTGCATCTATATCGCTATCTACGCTTGGGTGTTTATACGGCATTTTGTATTGTTCAAACATTTTCGGTAGAGCAGCGAGATCTTCATCTGTAAACCCTGATCCTACTTTACAAACAGTCTTAAACTTCCCAGTATCTGGATCGTATGCTGCTGCTAGAAGAGCTCCGTAGCTACCTGCTCTTTTGCCTTTGCCATGAAATGCACCTACAACTACTAAGTCTACAGTATCCATCATTTCACTCTTATAGTCTCGTTTATACTTTATCCACAGCCATCCTCTAACACCTGCTTGGTATATGGAGTCCGGCCCTAAAGATTTAACTACAAGACCTTCCATACCATTTTCAATTGCCTTTAAGAAGAATTCCTCAAGCTCTTTCACATCTTTAACAATTATATGTTCAGCTAATCTAAATTCCTCAGATTCTTCTACAACCTTCTTCACCCATTCACGTCGTTCAGTTAAAGGTTTAAGCGTTAGATCTACCCCATCTACATATAGACAATCGAATAATCTTACAACAACAGGGTACTCTTCCACAGCTTCACGGATATCCTTCTTTCTCTTTCTATGCATAAGCTCTTGGAATGCTCTATACTCACCTGTCTCAGGGTCTACAGCTACAATCTCACCTTCAATAATGATATCATCAGCTTTAACATACTTAAATACCATATCAACAACATCAGGATACTGCGATGTTATATCTTCAAGTCTTCTCGAGAAAACCCAGACTGTTTTACCTTTCTTATGTATCTGAGCTCTTTCACCATCATACTTAAATTCTGCTAAACATGGTGTACCAGCTTTAGCAAGAATCTCATTAGGATCACTAGCTCTTTCTGCAAGCATCGGTCTTAACGGAATACCAGGGGTAGGCTTAATATTTTTCAAAATCTGAGATCCTTGTTCTGCAAGCATCTTAGCTATAGCGCCTAGATCTGGGTATATATTGTAAGCTCTTTCTACTAGATCTCTTGAAGTTCCAAAAGCAATCGCTAGACCATCCATTATAGTAGCATCCCCTACGCCAAGCCTCAGCCTTCCTTCTACAAACCTTACAATAAACTTAGCTTCCTTCGCATTAGCAGAAGCCAGTAATGATGCTAGAAGACGTATCTTAATATCTCTACTCCCCTCACCTTGGAGTGAAGCTATTTTAGCTAAAGTGCTATAAACCTCATCTACACTCAACTTCTTCTCAGCAATTTTCTCACTCTTAATAAAAGCAGTTAATCCTGCACTTTTCTTTTCTTTTGTTGTTTTCAATCTCTCTACAGCAAGACCATAATCTCCTAAGGATTTATATAGTTTCTCTACCTCGTTTTCAGGTACGTTTAAAGCTATAGAAATTGCCTTCTGAATACCTTTCTCTGCAACGCCAAGCTCAGGCATCCCTTTCCAATCGGGCCATAAAGTCCCTTGGATAAAATAAACAACTTTATCTATGCTACCAGGGTCGCACTTTTTGAACAGCATAGCTAATGTAGAAGCTTGCTGGATTTTACTAGGGGTTTTCTCTAATATATCAAGTGTTTGTGCAACTAATACAAACTCCAACTCTGAGCCCCAGTAACAATTTAAAACCTATACAGAGTAATATAGTGTAAAAAATATCAGACTAGCTTGATACCGATGATGATAACTCGGCAAGAAGGTTGCAAATGCCTTATCAGAGTTACACTGAGGATAATGTATAACTAAATTCAATACTATTCTTTAATTATATCGACTAGAGATCTAATTAATTGACCCGGTATCCCTGGATCAAATCTTACTATAACGATAGAGTTCTTATGACTATGGATCTTAACTACTTTACCTTTATAAACATTACCATGGTTATCTCTAGTTACAACTTTTGAACCTATCAATCCGTATACTGATTTAGGATCCATAAAGACTTTTACATATACTTCGTTATTGTATTGAGTGTTGTTTCCTTTTCTATAACCTAAAATTACACCATTTATCTTAGTTGTTGTACTCATCTATCTACCACCCTCTAAGAGATTACTAGAGCTGCTTATTTATAGGGTATTCAGTAAAAAGCTTTAAGTAGAAGCTTAAAAATGTAATTAAAAATAGGCTATTTAATATATGGTTCATTTAATAAAAAAGTACTATTAATAAATAGATTCTCTGTTTGCAGATCCTTGAATAGGTTCTAAAGTTAAGCTGTTCCAGTAGCGGGTGCTGCAGCTTTCTCTTTCACAGATGTAACCACTGGTAATTCTGGGAACTTCTCCTTCATCCTTTGTTCAGCTACAATCCTAGCTTCCTCTAATATCTTTCTAGCTTCTGGAGATGCATAGATATCACCTACAGGTGTACCTAGTGCTTCACCTGTTGATATTACTACATCTCTTAATCCTTCCTCGATTTCCTGAAGCTCTAGAGACATCTCAGGCATAACACCTCTAAGTATACCCCTTAGCTCTTTAATAACACCTGCTACTGGTATAAGTCCGCTCAGCACATCGCCTGTAACAAGCACTGTCTCAATTCTTAGTGCTACTTGTTCCAAAGCTACTTGTGTTATAGTAAGTTGTTTAACAAGCTTTCTAATCTCAGCAATTTCATTAGCATACATTGTTCCTCTAACTTCATCTCCTTGAGTTAGAGCATCTACAACTCTTTCGAATAGTGTTCTATCTCTATCCCGTAATCTCTCAATGAAAACCTCTAGCCTGCTAACTAATGATCTTATCTTGTAATTAGCCATGACAAGTTTTTGCTTTATAGGTTCTTTTCTCTTAAACATATCCTTAATCTTCTCTCTGACAGTTGGTCCTCCAGCCCATCTTTTCTCAAAATCTGATAGGCTCATAATTTTTCCCATTACAATATCTACTTACATTGAAGTATATATAAAAAGTAAAACTCTTGATATAATCTAATTAAGCAGCATAATGTATTCAAAAGCACTATGCTTAGCTCAAGTACAATATGATTACTTATAATTGTAATATTTTTAACATTTACAGTATTAAGTTGTAAAAATAGATATACTCGAGGTTTAAGAATTTGAAGTGCATAGGTATTTCAGGTACACCAGGTACAGGGAAATCTAGTGTAGCTAGAGAACTTTCTTTAAAACTTCAAATTCCTGTTATTGAGCTCAGCGATTATGTTATAAATAACAACCTCTATATATACTATGATGCTCTAAGAAACAGCTATGTTATAGATGAAGAGAAAGTTAGAAAAAATATTACTAAACTATATGAAGAACAAGGCACTCTTATAATTGTAGGACATTACATAGAAGTGCTAGGTAGAGATTTGTTTGAATTAATAATTGTCCTACGGAGAAACCCTCTTGAGTTAATAAATATTCTAAAAGCTCGGGGATGGCCAGATCATAAAGTAGCTGAAAACATTGAAGCAGAACTTTTATCAGTATGTACTTTTAATGCGATAGAAGAGTTAGGTGAAGATCTTGTTGTTGAAGTTGATGTAACATCTAAGAATTTTTCAGATGTTGCTACTGAAGTAATGGGTATCTTATTAGGATTGAACTCTATTTATCTCGGTCATAGAATTGACTGGACTTCGATAATGTCTGAAAAAGATCTTGAATCAGTTCTTAACTATATTGAAAAACATAGATTGTATTAATCGATGCTCTATTTTTATTGGACTTTCTCTATGCTTTTTTTAGTTTTTTCACGAATTTCTCTCGATCTCTCTTCGTACTCTTTGATTGTCATTTTGAGTGCTTGGTCAAGAGCTTTCTGATCTATGTAGAGAACAAGGCTTTTAAAAAATTTTAATGCGCATCTCTTAGAATGGAAGTAAACCTCTTTTCCTGCTAAGCTAAGTTTTATCCCCTGCCCCTCAGGAAAAATCCTTCCACAAACAACACATTCATATTTTTTAGACATTTAATTACACCAGTACCTATGATCACAATCTATGTTTATGAAAAATAAAAATTGTTAAATTTGTTAATAGTAAAAAGTCTTTATTCTTCAGCACCTTCTTCAACTTCTTCATACCTAGCTATAGGTTTTGCAGCAACTCTATCTCTAATAGCGTTAATAGTATTCAATGCTTCATTAGCATCTACATGTCTAGCCGATAGAACAACTTTCGATAATGTATCTTGCAGAACCTCGTTAAGAGTTTTACCTGGTGGAATATCGAGCCTAACTTTATCAAAGATTGCTGGTGTAGGTTCTAGTACAGCACCTTTCTTTAATACAGCTAGATTCTCGTTGATAGTAGTTATTATTGCTGCACCTACTTCACGTTCACCTAGTTTTATTGCAAGAACTAGGTCTCCATCGAATGTTTCACCAAGTTTTTCAAGAGTATAAACTACTGCAGCTGTCGAGATTTCAATTGCTTTAGCGGCCAACGATTTAATGATTTTATCTACTTCTTCTTGAGGAATTCTTCTAAAAGCTTCTACTGATAATGCATCCCATCGCCATGTAATGTTCTTATTCTGTTCATCGATATCATAATCAATACGAACTCTAACAATATCCCCTTTATCAATTTTTAACTGTTCAACGAATAAGGTGTATAGAAATCTATTTAATTGAGCAATAGCTAAAGCAATACGTTGACCCCATTCCTTATCTTTTCTAACATAATCTCTCATTTGAGCAAACATAGTTCTTCTAATCTTATCAGCATAAGCACCTGCTATAACAAAGCCTGAGCTAAGTCTAGGCATATAGGTACCCTCTAGAAGTATTTTTGTATTAAAAACTAGTTAAAGCTTTATATGGAGTTCGATAAATTATCTAGTGAGGATATCAAAATTAAGGAATAGTTAAAACTATTTAGATAAGTATTTAGATATAAATTATGGGGTTAATTATATGGCTAGCACAATAGAGTTAGAACTAGTTGATGTATATAGATACGAAGGGTTTGTAGGCAAAAGATTTAGATTTAGGATTAAAGGTTCGAAAGTCTATATAAATGTCTTAGCTAACTCAATTGAAGAAGCCGTTGAGAAAGCTAAGCAGATAATCAATAGACTTGAACTAGATAAACAGTTAATTCAACAGTCTAAACAGAAGGAAGGTTAAAGCTTTAAAAGGATGAAAATCTATGAATGAAAAAGTTAAAGCTGAAGAGTTCGCAAAGATTCTAATAATATTCATAGCAATAACTATCCTATCCTTATACCTACATAAACCTCAAGAAACCTCAATTCTAAATAATCCTGGTTTAGGCTATAGTGATATAGTCTATGGATTATACAACCCTATATTTTTAGAGATAGTATCACCTAATGGATTATTAAACTATCAAAAGATTTCTGAGAAATGGTTTAGAGAAGATATAGCTATAAGGTTTACTTCTGTAAGAATTTGTCCTATTCCATACTTAGACTATAAATTTGAATATCCACCTATAGTAGGAGCTTTATGGTTTATATCTACATGTATTTCTTTTACAATAACTTTACCTTCATCATATACATCAGTAGAATACTATAACCTAGTAAAGAAGGCTGGGGAAATCCATTATTATATACAAGCTATTTTCATATCCATAGCTTTCATTGTTTCAGCAATATATATGTATAAGATAGGGAAAACTTTGAATACATCTTGGGTGCAAGTGGTATTATTTGCAGTTCTTCCATCAACAGTTCTATACCTTATTTATAACTGGGATATAATTACAGCTATGTTTATCTTAATGTCTCTATACTATTTATATAACAAGAGATACTTTTTATCTGGGTTACTTCTAGGGTTAAGTATTTCAACAAAACTTTTACCTGTGTTGTTCGCAATAATTATCGTATATGATCTTATGCAGAAAGCTGTTTTCAATAAAGAGTACACCTATGTTCTAATAAGATTTGCTAAAGGTCTAATAATACTAGGGTTGCTACCTTATATAGTAATGATTTTAATATCTTACAACGGTTTTACATACTTTATACAACACCATGCTCAATGGTATTGCGAAAACTGTATATACTTACTTATAACGAGAGACATATGGAATCCTTATAATCGTTCTCTTTCAATGATATTTATACTTCTAGCGTCATTGATTACAGTGATGATCAGCTTACAGTACGACAATTTGCGAAAACTTTGCACAGTATCGTTAATATCTTTAATAACAGCAACAGCTTTAAACTATGTATTTTCACCTCAAATGATACTTATGTTAACACCTATAGCAGTACTAGTTCTTAGTTTAAGACAATTACTATTTCTAATAATAGCAGATATAGCTAACTTTGGAATAATGGCGTTATTCTTTAAAGATTTTGAAGCTAGACTATGGCTATCTCAACACGGGTTAAGAGTATCTGTAAATCAATCTCCATGGACAATAGATTCGCCAGTTCAAATACTTGCAACAGTAAGGAATGTAATTCTAATACTGATAATGTTTGATCTAATGTATACAATATTTAAAGATATAAATGATCAACTTAAGCATTGATCATGAATTAATTTTAGGTGATGGGTTGTTGTACTATATAAACTAGGTTTTATAACAATTTTATGATGGTGTAAGATGAGAGTTTCGCACGTAGGGAGTTTCCCTTTAGATTATAGTTATGATAATGTTAAAAGAATAGTATTAGATATGAGTAGTATTGGAGTAGATGTTCCACCATATCCACAGTTAAGGAATTTTATAGAGATATATTTAGAACCCTTAGAAAACGCTGGTTGTATTCATAGTAGTAAAGGTGTTTATCTATTAGATTTAAACAAAGTTGAATGTCTTGAAAAAACAAAGATAAAGGTTTTCGAAGCTGAGGATTTTATCAATATTATTAAGGAATACGATATTAAATTCAATGCATTACGAGCTCCTATAACAGGTCCATTTACATTAGCATCGAGAGTGTACATCTCTGGTGCTGAACCTAGTAGAGGATTGACTTCTACATGTCTTAGCAAAAAAGAGCTTGTGATAGATTCATTCAAAAGTTTTGTAATAAATACTGTAAAATATTTAGTAGGACTAGGCTATAGTATTATATTTATAGATGAACCTGTCTTTAATTATCTTATAGGTATGAGAAGAATTTTATTTAACTATAGAGAAGAAGAGATTGTAGATGTTTTAGATAGAATAACATCGTCTTATCAATCAGTTGAGTTTGGGGTTCATATATGTGGGAAACTTAACTCGAAGATCATAGACATTATACTTGAAGTACCTAAATTAAGATATGTAAGTATAGAACTTCATGATTCTCCCTCTAACCTCGAGTTAATAAGTAAAGAACTTCTCGAAAAATATGATAAAATACTATCACCAGGCATAGTGAGTTCGCAGAAACCTATAGTTGAAGGTGTTGATGAAGTTTTCTCACTACTGAAGTTAATTTATGGAAAAATACAGAAGATCGACTTGGTTTCAGGTGATTGTGGGTTTGGAGGTCTTAAAGGATCTTTAAATAATAGAGAAAAAGAATACAATATAGCGTTAACAAAGTTAAGAACTATTGTAGAAGCTGTTAGAAAATTAAAGCAGAGCTAAAGTAGCAAAGGTGTTGATAAAGCTTGAAGTTATGCGCATTGCTTTCAGGTGGTAAAGATAGTAATTATGCATTATATAGAGCTATTAGAGAAGGTCATGAAGTATCATGCATAGTTGTAGTTAAGCCTAGGAGAGATGATAGTTGGTTATTCCATTCAATATATCCAGAGCTAGCAATACTCCAAGCTCAAGCAATTGGTCTCCAGGATATAGTTTACACAGTTGAAGTTAGTGGTGAAAAAGATCTAGAACTAATAGAGTTTGAAGAATTTATGAAGAAGTTGAAAAAGAAAATAGATTTCGAGGGAATACTTTCTGGAGCTATTTTTAGTAAATATCAACTTAAGAGATTTGAATATGTAGCAAAGAATTTAGGGGTAAAACTTTATACACCTCTTTGGGGTTTAAATCAAGAAGATTACTTAAGGAACTTAATTCGTGAAGGTTTTATCTTCGTGATAACAAAGATCTCTACAATGGGTTTACCAAAGGAGTTTATGTTGAGAACAATATCTAGTGAACATGTTGAAAAAATCATAGAGTTATCTCGTAGATATGGTTTCAACTCTGCATTCGAAGGGGGTGAAGCTGAGACTTTAGTTGTAGATGCCCCTCATTTCAATTATAAGCTATGTTTAGAAGGTATAGTAGTATCGTTATCAGAATTTGAACATGTTCTTAAACTAAATAAGTATTGGCTAGATTTGAAAAATAAAGAATGTATTTCAATAAAAATATACCAGAGTTAATTCAATATTATCAGTACAATAACCTAGCTGGATCCATGCTATGGTGCTGGTACTAGCTTAGCTGTGAAGAATCCTTCGCATTCATCTATATGAGGATATGTTCTCCGGGTTTTTGCCCATACTTTATATTTTTTGTATCCTCTATTTGCTGGGATATTTATATCTTCGAGTCCTGCGCCTGTTCTAGTTATAATCTCTTCTACTACTTCTTCACCTTCCTCAGGTAGTATAGAACATGTTGCATATACAACTCTTTCACTATATTTAAGTGCATTATGAAGCATTTGTACTTGTATTTGATGCATTTTCATAGGTATACTTGGGTTTTTCAGCATAAGTTTTATTGATGGATCTTTAGGTATAGCTCCACTACTACTGCAAGGCGCATCGACAAGAGCAATATCAGCTCGTTTACTTAAACTTACTATTCTACTATCTGTTAAAAGAATATGGATCTTTTCTACGTCTACACCAAATTTTTTCAGTAGACTTTTCATAAAAATTACTCTTCTAGGGGATCGATCGAAAGCTATTACATGAGCTCTGTTTTCTGTTAGTTGCATTATAAGAGATGTTTTGATGCCAGGTGCAGCCGCGAAATCATATATATTATCGCCAGGTTTTGGATCCATAGCAATAACTGTTAAAACACTAGCACGATCTTGTATTATAGCACCTCCTTCTTTAACAATTTTTAAAATTCTTGGAGGTTTTGGCGAAGATATTATCTTTACAACAAAAGGTATGCGCTTATCAACCTCAAACTTTACACCTTCTGTGTCCAACATTTTTATAGCTTTATCTGGATCTACCTTTAATGTATTTATCCTGAGCCATATAGTACGTCTATTCATAGCCTTGAGCATCTCTTTAACCTCGTTTTCCTCTAGAACCTCAACTAGTCTACTGTAAATCCAGTGAGGATATGATAGTATTTCCCAAGGTTCTAATTCTTGAAGAACATTATCGACATCGATTTTCCCAAAATCTCTTAAAATAACTTTACCTAACTTAGATGGTATAGATATACCTAAATCCCTGAATTTTAAGTAGAGAAAAAGTTTTGCATACATCCTATAGGACAAATTCTTCCTTCCAAGATGTTCAGCCAAGCTCTTAATCATTAAATATTTCGATATGAACTCATGAGCTATGTCGAAAAGATCTTCACGTGTAAACTGTGGCGATGAACATCTATACTTTCTACAAGTATATGTAAATGCTCTATCTACATTAAAATGGTATCTATCTATGAGATAGAGTACATTGGCTAATAAAGATATAATGTTATCAATATTAACACTAGTGTACCTCATGGTTATGTTCCTAAACTGCTACTACTTTATATTATAAATTACATATGAATTAGTTTTTCTTACTCATTATTTAAATTTTATTGTTATTACATTAGAAGATGATCACTACATATCAATATTGTTCATGAACAATTCCAAACACTATATTAAATACTAGATCCTTCTTCATATTAAAATGATTAGGATATCCTTTAGGACTCTCGGTTATAAGCCGTTCATAACATTCCTAGATCTTTTCACTACTATGCATTACACTAATATTTCATTGTTTTATAGTTATAAGAAGAAGTTTATGGGTAATTATGGATTATAAGTTTTAAATCATTACTTGCCTCTTAATGTAAATTTTTGAATTAATTACAATTAGATAAAGTTTTCAGATGAAACGCAAGGTCGAGAATTAAGTAACGAATTATGGGATTTTTAAAGATCAGTATTACTGTTTTTCCTTAGATCCTTTTTCGAGCAGTGTTTTTAGTATTTGGAGTATCAATTCATCAACAATGTTGCTACTCTTTTTCTCTAGAGGTGGTGTGACTTTTTCTCCTCTCATTGATTTAGTAGCTCGTTCTTCAAAACCTTCTAGAACTAGTTTAAGTTCGAATTCGTAAAGAACTCCTTCGTATTTTTCTTGGTATTTTATCTCTCCGTTCTCATCTGCGTATAGGATTACTGTAGTAGGTGATGCATGTATATCGAAATGTCTAAATGTTTCTGCAGCTGATGTTGAGTTGCAGTCTCTTGCAAACCAGTTGCATAAAATTATCACGAAGTTGAATTGTTTTAAATTTTGTGTATTGTTTTCGATAAATGGGAACCATATCGTATCGTATTTTCTGCATGCAGAACATTTAGTATTATCAAAGTATACAACGTATACTCCTTTTCTATCTGGTTTAAACGGTTCTCCATCAGTTCTAATTAAACGCCAACCGTTTTTATCTTTATCATAAATATAAATTCCATTTGGCATGTTCTCGTTAACAGTTTTAAACGTTTGTGCATTGTTACTCATGATTATCGCCAGCGATTATCTATTTAAGACCCTTGTATAAGAGTTTAGCAATATAGCTATATAAGTGTATCTAATTTAACTTTTAGGGTTAAGACTTTGAAGCTTAAGAATCAGTACATAAGATACATGCTTGTAGGTATATATAGAGATGAAAATTTTACATATGCACGAGCTGCAATTATACCAAGTCTAAGAGTAAGTTTTATAGTTGAATCTAAGGCGGAAGAAATAAAATGTGTAGAAAAACTAGACCAGAAATATGTTCTTAAAAACGATTTAATAGGCATCATAGGTATTGATAGGATATGTGCCATAGACATGATTGTTACCGAAAAAGGATACCAAAAAATAAAACTAATACTCAATGTGGTAAAAGATGAGATTCTAAGGAAAATCGCTTGTGATGCTGTTTTCGGTTTAGACGCTATAACGGTGCTAGATCTCCCACTCTTCTTATAACCAAGACAATATGTCAGTACAGCAGAATCTTCAAGAGGCAGGGAAGATATTTTCTTAATGTCGAGATCACTAGTAATGTTGAAAGCGGTCCGATCCCAGCTTGAGCGGGCTACGCCTCCTTTCGGAAGGCACAGCCTCGCTCAACGCAGCTGGCTTAACTTCCGGGATCTGACGAGTCCGGGTGTTGCCCAGCTGCTATGGCCGGGTCGGACCGCTAAGAAAACTTGATTTCGACTGGAGTTTTAAGCTTTGCTCAGTTTATCTATATGAGTTTTAGCGTTTTCTATATACGTATTGTGCATATATAGCATCTATTATTAATTTGTTTCCACACTTTGGGCATTCGCCTACAACTTTCCCTACGAAGTCTCCATCTTGAAACTCCCTCTCTATTGAGTAATCATTGTTGAGGCATCTTATTATTAATAGATATTTTTGGGGAATTTCGTCGAACTTATTTATCGATTGATAGCCTTTCATGAATCCTAATCTCAGTCTGAAATATATGATTAACGTAAGTATTATTAATACTGACATCGCTAAGATAATCAATGTTATAAATGTTGTATCAGATATTTGTTGCAAATACATCTAGTATACACCTATGGTATTGCCTATTCCAACAACTATGATGTTATCCCCGGGGTTTGTTCTATTCTTTATTATATCTAAAACCATTTTGTAAGCTTTTTCTATGCTTTCTATTATCTCATGTTTCATAGGTTTTATTGCTTCATCATTACTCATCTTAATTATTATTGCATCTAATGGTGCTTTACATTTTACAGCTGTTCTCTCTATCTCTATTTTCTCTGGTCCTGGATCACCTATAGCTGCACCTGTTCCCTCTGCTACGAGCCCTGTTTTTTCTCCCTCTAGCTTCAAGGCAGCGTCGATGGTTATTATACGAGAGACCTTGTATGATAACATTTCGGCGAGTTTCGTTACTGCTTTACCTGGTTTTCCCACAGTAGCTCCAGGACCTTTAGCTTTAATCACATAGACATTTCTATTCTCTATATTTATAACAGAGTAAACGGTATCTTCCTCTATATCAATTCTAGGTGCAGTACCTACTAATTTGTAGGCAACCATAGGCCCTGCACCATCACCTATGGGTATACCTCTTATAATCCCATCTATAGCTTTTGAATAAGGTGTTAACTCTCGAACTAGCTGAGGCATCATTAGGTATAACTGCATTAGCAAAACCCAGTTTTCATACTTCTTTCCTATAAAGTAGTAATGACGGAGGATTTTATACACAGTGTAAAGAGCTGATGCTAATGCTAAAGATACTGCTGCATTATTCCTTGTATGAATACTGAGATGAGGAGCGATTTTCTCTAGATCTTGTTTAAATTTCTGTTCATTTAGTGTTAATACATGGTCTAACCTTTTTATTATATCTATAGGTTCTATAGATACAGGTTCTATGACGAAGTAGTTTTCTAGTGTAGAACTAATGAATTGATCAGCCTCTTTTACACCTAGCTTATTTAAATATGTTTTAACTTTATTTATGCTTTCTCCAACTAAACCTTCAATCATCGCTAATCGCGTAGCAACACCTCGTTCATATCTATAAAACTGGGCTTTCTGAGGTAAATCTGTAAAGAAATATAGAAAGAATAGTACCCATACTAATAATGACAACACTGTATTCCAGTTATCTAACACTTGTTGATATATCGTCAACATGCACTGCACCACCGATTCACATTAAGAAAACGAGATTTCTCGGCATTAAAATTTCTATTAACTCAACACTGATGTATATCAAAGTTTTTATCAGCTTAACATTTCGTTGTGATAGTAACAGAACCTTTATTATCAATTAAAACTGTATGTTCAAACTGTACTACTATACCATTAGATTTCTCGATTAGTACAGGGTATTGAATCAACAAGTTATTACGATGTAATTCGTTAAGAACGTTATCAATCTGAGCACTAATATCGTTAACCTTGTACCATCTTTTTGCAAAAGGAAGTGTTTTTCTCGAATTATATATTAGCATATAGATCGAATAAGTGTCGCGTGTTAACGAACGGATCTTCTTAGGGTTATACTTTAAAGCATAAATAGTAATTGTAGAAGTTTCTACAACAAATCCTACACCATTTGTTGCAAATGGCTCTATTGCATAAACTCTACCTACTTGGAATTTACCAAAATTGAGTCTATCGTTAAAATTGGGTATAGTTTCACCTGCATGAATAAGGTATCTATCTATGTTATGACCACTTAAATTATATACAGGTTTAAATCCATGGTCTTTCACAACTTTTTCTATCAAAGCCCCAACTTCACTAAATTTCTTACCAGGTACTACATTAGCTAGCGCTTTTTCGAGTGCTTGTTTAACGCTTTCTACAAGTAAGCTATATCTATCTGATAGAGATACTGTGATAGCGGTATCAGCTATATAACCATCAACATGCACCCCTATATCAATTTTAATAACAGCTTCACTCGGTATTATTGTTTCATCACGGGGTAGAGGGGTATAGTGGGCTGCTATATTATTTATAGATATGTTTACAGGAAAAGCAGGTTCACCTCCAAGTTCCTTTATCTTACTCTCGATGTAATTAGCTAAATCTAGAAGTTTTACTTCAGGTTTAACATAATGTTCTGCATCCCTTGCGACAAGACAAGCTATTCTACCAGCACAAATATACTTCTCTATATCGTCTTCAGTCAACATCGCCAATATTGATACCCATACTACTACTGTTGTTTATCATTTAATTAAGTACTCTATAAATATCTATATAGAAATTGAATTCAAAAACCATAGAAATACTTCAAAGTCTTAACAGATTTTAAACTTGTGTATAGGTTATTTTAATGGTGAAATATGTTGAAGCTTAGGTGGCTAGGTCATGCAGCTTTTATACTTGAGATAGGTAATAGAGTAGTGTTGATAGATCCTTGGATAACAAATCCTATGTCGCCGTATAGAAGTGTAGAGGGTTTCACTAAAGATTATACCAATGTTGATTTGATGATTGTAACTCATGATCATGGTGATCATGTTGGGGATTCTGTAGAGTTGCTTAAGATATATAGAAAATCAAAAATAGTAGCTTTATATGAGTTAGCAGAGGAAATAGCTAGGAAAGCTAACGCCATAGATAGATCTGTTGGTGCAAACATAGGTGGAGCTGTAGCAGTTGATGAAGAGTTAACACTTGTGTTTACTGAAGCAAAACACAGTTCAACAATTGCCCATCCAAGTGGGGTTGTAGTTATGAGTAAAGATGCTAGTATATACCATGCAGGGGATACCGGAGTATCCATGGATATGAAACTTATAGGCGAACTCTATAATCCCACAGTAGCTCTACTACCTATAGGAGGCTGGTTTACTATGGGTATAAAAGAAGCTGTAAAAGCTGTTGAACTTATAAAACCTAGGTACGTAATACCTATGCATTACAATACATTTAATCTAATAAAAGCGAACCCTGAAGAATTCGTAAAACTTGTTCTAGAAAAAATACCTAATGTGAAGCCTATAGTCCTAAGACCAGGGGAAGAAGTAGAAATAAAATAACCATAGGGTTTCGTGAACGATATTTCATCTATTTTTTAGTGGTAAAAATTATAGTTCTGAGAGCATAGTCTTTATAAAGGTCTGAAAATATATTAATAGATTCAGCTGTAGGGGGATGCACAATTGTTTCAATCACAGAGCCTTTATCAAAAGGAGAGCAAACAATACTCAGTATCTTAGTTAAGGAGCAAAGAGAATTATCAATAGAAAAACTTGCGGAGATAACCCAACTACCTACATCATCAGTATCATCATTTATAGAGCTTCTAAGGAATCGTGGAATTGTCGAGGTTATAGAGAATGAGATATCATTTGCTAGAACAACTGAGGAAGGAAAGCTGTACATAGATAGAATGCCTGAAGAAAAACTTGTGGAGATATTGATAGAGATAGGTAAACCTTTAGATATTACATACATTGAGAATGTTATGGGAAAAGAAGTTGCGAATATAGCTTTGGGTTGGGCTAGAAGAAGAGGATGGGTAGAAGTTCTAAAGAAAGACGATAAAACTCTAATAAAATTTGTTAAATACGAACCTCTAGTTGAGCACCGAAACATATTGGCTAAGTATCTAAATGAAGATGAGGTATCTAAGGATCTCGAGAACAAAGATGTATTCAAAGAGCTTGTCAAGCGTAAGCTTGTATCAATTTATAGAAGAAAGATTAAATTTGTTAAACTTGCTATACCTATTGAAAAAGCTGAAGAAATCCTCCGTTTAGGTGAAGGGATTTCGAGAATAACGAGGGAGGTAATAGTCAAAGATCTCTGGAAGACAAACATTATAAAACCTTATAATTTGTATGCTTTACCACCAATTAAGTATGCTGGTAAGAAGAATTTCTTTAAAGAATTCGTAAAGATGATTAAAGAAGTTATGGAGTCCCTAGGCTTTGAAGAAGTAGAGGATGACTATATAATTCCCGAGCTATGGAACTTCGATATCCTTTTCCAAGCACAGGATCACCCCTCTAGGGATATCCACGATATACTTATGATAGAAGGTGTAGCCGACATCAATAGATTTAAAGAGGTTGTTGAAAAAGTTAAAGTAGTACACGAGAGTGGAGGTTCATCAGGTAGCATTGGTTGGAGATATAATTGGTCCTACGATAAAGCTTCGAAGCTTATACTGCGTTCACATACTACTGCTGTAACAGCTAGGGCTTTAATTGGAAGAAAACCTCCTGCAAGGCTCTATACTATAGCAAGGGTTTTCAGGAGAGATAACCCTGACGCTAGACATTCTCCTGAATTTACAAATTTTGATGGTGTAATTATGGAAGAAGATTTTAATTTTAAAAAACTTCTAGGGTTGCTTACACAGATACTGAAGTATCTAGGTATTGAAAAGTTAAAGTTTAAGCCTAGTTATTTTCCATTCACAGAACCTAGTGTTGAGGGTTATGGGTATGTACCTGGCTATGGTTGGATAGAGATCTTTGGTGCTGGAATGTTTAGACCAGAGGTTCTCGAGATTCTAGATTTAAAATATCCTGTTGGTGCTTGGGGTATGGGTGTTGAGAGACTTGCCATGATTACATATGGTATCAACGATATAAGGTTGGTGTTTACAAGCGATATAGAGTACATACGTACATTCCCTATTATAAAAATTCTTGCAGGTGGTATATAGTGCCTGTAGTCAGAACTCGTGTAAGTAGACTAGCAAAGTTACTAGGGATTGACGACCTAGAAAAATTGAGGGAGGCTCTCTTCAACTTAAAGTGCGAAACAGAGTTAGAGGAAGAGGAAATAGCTATAGAAGTTCAAAGTGACAGAATAGACATGTTCTCTACGGAGGGTATAGTATACGCTATAAAGCTTTATTTAGGGGTAGAAAGACCTAAGATTATAGTCCCTAAAACAATTTTTAGAGTTAGAGTTGAACCTCCATCAAAGAGACCGTATATAGCTATCGCAGCTGTAAAAGGTGTTGATCTTGATAAAGATTCGTTAAAAGAATTGATAGAGTTCCAAGAGAGATTGCATACAACATACGGAAGGAATAGGAGAAAGATTGCTATAGGACTTCACGATTTATCTAAACTACCAAGTTACGATATAACCTATAGAGAGGTAGATATCTATACAACACATATGATACCTCTATTCAGTACCGAAAGATTTTCTGTGAAGGAAGTTCTGGAATCTACAGAGCAAGGAAAGCTATATGGTTGGATATCCCTTAATAATAGTAAACACCCAGCTTTATTTTCAGGGGAAGAAATAATAGCGTTACCTCCAGTCATAAACAGTAATATCACAAGATTGGAACCTTCTACAAGAGATATATTCATAGATGTAACAGGTACAGATATTAATGCTGTTATGAATGTGTTGAACGCTATTGTGTACACCTTATCATATTATGGTGGAGAAGTTATCGGTGCAGAAGTTATCTATCCTAACAATGTGGTTGTGACACCTGATCTTATCTTTAAGGTTATGCATGTTGATATAGATTTTGCATCAAAATGGCTTGGGATATCTAAGGACATACTTGTTATCGAAGCTCCTAGAGCTTTACAACGTATGGGTTACATAGTAGAATCCATCGATATGGAGCATGTAGAGGTAAAAGTTCCTCCATATCGATGTGATGTACTTCATCAAGTTGATGTGGTAGAAGATATAGCTATAGGTATAGGTTACGATAAACTAGGTTTAGAGTATGTACAGATACCACATGAGAGAAAAACTAGAAGAAATCGTAAAAAACTCCTAGTAGAATGTCTAAGAGAAGCTCTTATTGGATTAGGGTATATAGAGATAAACACTTTATCTTTAGTATCATCGAATATTCTAAGCTTTTTTGCTGAAGAGCCGTTTCCTCAAATAGTAAACGCGGTATCCGGAGAACTAGATGCCCTTAGAAACTCATTAGTACCATCTTTGCTTACAACGTTTAAGAATTCACAATACGCTATTCTCCCTGTTAAAATATTTGAGATCGGTGAAGTTGTTGAGAAATGTAGTGAGTGTTATAATGGGTGGCGAAACAGTTTAAGAATAGCTTTTGGTATTATGGATAGTGAAATAAGGTTTGAAGAAATACATGCAGATCTATACGCTATAACGGCAGAGCTTGGAATAGGTAGCGATATATCGCTAGAAGCTTACAGAAAGCGAGGTTTTATAGATGGTAGATGTGGTCTTATTAAGCATAGAGACAGAGCTATTGGGGTAGTAGGTGAGGTACATCCAGAAGTATTAAAGTCTATAGGTCTTGAGTATCCAATAGCTGTTGTAGAGTTATATACAGAAACACTTATGGATACATTAAGCGAGAAGTATCTGGATTAACACAACTGGAAAACTAGGTATTTATATAGGTATATTGTTTGGGGTTAGATAATGGATTTAGAGGGGAAGCTGGAGATTATAAAGAGAAACGTAGTAGAGATAGTTACGGAGAAGGAGCTTATTGACGATTTATCCACAGGTAGAAAACTTAGAGGGTATATTGGGTTTGAACCAAGTGGCATAGCTCATATTGGGCATCTTGTATGGATGTCAAAATTCAAAGACCTGGTAAGCGTTGGTGTAGAGATGATTTTGTTTCCAGCAACATGGCATGCGTGGATAAATGATAAATTGGGGGGAGATCTAGGGTTAATTAGAGCTTCAGCACAACATTTTATAAAAATACTAGAAGCTCTTGGTATTGATAGAACTAGGTTCAAGGTTGTTTATTCAGATGAACTTGTTGAGAGACGCGAATATTGGGAAAAAGTTCTTAGAATTGCTAAGAGGATTAGCCTTAGCAGAGTTAAAAGAGCGTTAACTATTATGGGTAGAAAAGCTGATGAAGCTGAGCTAGATTTTGCTAAATTGATATACCCCTTTATGCAAGTAGCAGATATATTTGAATTAGAAGTGGATATTGCTTTAGGAGGTATAGATCAAAGAAAAGCTCATATGCTAGCTAGAGATGTAGCTGAGAAACTTGGGTGGAGAAAACCTATAGCAATACACACACCGCTACTCCCATCGTTGAGAAGCTCCTTGAAAATGGTTTCTATAGAAGGCGATGTAGAGATAGACGACTTAGTAGTTGAGGTAAAGATGAGTAAATCTAAACCAGAAGATGCGATACTAATAATAGATAGCGATGAGGAAATTAGGAGAAAGATAAAACTTGCACTTTGTCCTCCAAGAGATGTATTTGACAATCCCGTTATGCTACTAGCTAGGTACATAGTTTTTGCTGAAGAACCTAGAAAGTTTGTTATAGAACGCGATGCTAAGTACGGTGGGTCTTTAGAGGTTTACTCTTATAAAGAACTTGAGAATCTCTATGCAAATGGGAAACTCCATCCGCTAGACTTAAAGAATGCTGTTGCAGAAGAACTTATAAGGATTATTAAACCTATAAGAGATACACTTCAAAGAGAAGTTACATTATGGAAAAACCTATTGGATATAGAAAGAAGTATAACTAGATGAAGAGGTATAGAATATGGTTAAATACGTTATAAGAGCAAAGATAGAGGTAGACGGAACTGTCGATAAATCAGATATCATTGGGGCTATCTTCGGGTATACCGAAGGTCTATTCGGAGAAGAATTTGATCTAAGAGAACTTCAAGATAAAGGTAGAGTTGGGAGGATCAGCGTAGAAATTAAACAACAGGATGGAAAAACCGTTGGCGAGATACTTATACCATCAAACTTAGATAGAATTGAAACAGCGCTACTCGCAGCACTAGTTGAAAACGTTGAGCGAGTAGGACCTTACCAAGCCAAAGTACAGGTCATAGATGTAGTTGATATAAGAGCTGAAAGGATCAAAAAAATAATGGAAAGAGCTACAGAGATCGCTAGAAAATACTTTTTAGAGAAAGCACCAGATATAAAGGAGATTATAAATAAAATAACAGAAAACGTAAGATCGGCAGAGCTAATCTTATATGGATCAGAAAAACTACCTGCAGGACCTGATATAGATAAGAGTGATACAATTATAATAGTTGAGGGAAGAGCAGATGTTCTAAATATGCTTAGATATGGTTATAGAAATGTAATAGCATTAGAAGGAGCTCACGGGGTGAAAGTCCCTGAAACAATCATAAAGTTAGCTGCAAAGAAAACAGCAATACTCTTTGTTGATGGTGATAGAGCTGGAGAGCTCATAGCAAGAGATATACTCCGTATAGCTGATATAGATTACGTTGCACGTGCACCTACAGGTAAAGAGGTTGAGGAACTGACAAGTAAGGAAATAGCAAAGGCCTTGAAGAACGCACTACCAGCAAAACAATTCTTAGAACAACTAGAGAAGAAATCCGAGGTAATAGAAGCTGAAGTAAGAACCATAGCTCCTCAGGCACCAGTCTCACCACCTCTTTCACCAGAAGCTGTTGTACAGCAATCCATTACAGAACAAACTGTGATAGCTAAACCTATTCAACCAACTAAACCAGTAGCTGAAAAACCTGTTGAAGGAGCTCTTGAGATACCAATCAATGTTGTAGAGGAGGGCAAGAAGATCTTAGGTACACTAGAGGCTTTGCTATACGATGACAAGTGGAACGTAGTTGAAAGAACGCCGGTAAGAGATCTAGTGGATAAACTAGAGAAAATAGATTATGGTACTATACAAGCAGTACTATTTGATGGTATAATAACACAGAGGCTATTAGATGTCGCCTCATCCAAAGGAGTTAAACTTATTATTGGTGTTAGACTTGGCAATGTGGCAAAAAAACCTGAAAATGTAATAACGATGACCTTCAACGATATTCTAACAGCAGTACAGAAATAAAGAAAATCAAAAACTTTTCAACTATTATAATCGCAAAATGATTACGCAAAGAAACAATCTTTGGCATTCTATATATTAATTGAATTGGTTTAATCTCAGCTATATATGGAAAACATTAAATTAAAAGTATTTTCAGCACGAGTCTTTAATCATTAGGTAAGCATCTTCACCATCAAGGTAATATTTTGGAATAGTTTTGTCTATGCTATACCCAAGTTTATGATACAATTTTATAGCAGCGTTATTTGACACTCTTACCTCTAGTAGATATCTACATATGCCGAAATTTTCTTTAAGTATAATTTCGATGGACCTCATCATCAATGTGCCTAAGCCTTTTCCTCTATGTTCTGGGTGTACACATATTGATACTATATGTCCATAGCCATCTCTCCTTATTAAACCTGAAACATATCCAACAATTCTATGGTCAGCTTCTGCAACTAAAAATAGCTCAGGGTATAGGGATAGTAATAGAAAAAGCAGTTTTTTAGGGTACGGATCTTTGAAGCATAAGGTTTCTAACTCATAGACTTTATCAATGTCTTCTAAGTTTGCTTGTCTAATGTTAATAGACAATAATATTACCCCTAGTTATCCAAGGGTTAGGATAACATAGGTAGCCACTACCATTGTTAAAGCAAGAATTATCGAATTGACTATATCAATAATTTTGAGATTAAACAATCTACCTATTTTACTATTTTTATTCTCATAAATGAACTTCATGAAGAGGCTTCCATCTGTGATGAACAGTGGTATAGCGTTTAATGCGAATAAACTAAGATTTAAGTTTATGTTTGAGTCGAGTACTAGTAATAAGTTTTCAAACCATTGAGCTATTTGAACTCTAGAATTTTTTGCAAAAGCTGTAACAGTGTTGAACACGGCTCCAATACATGGAGTTAACGGGCTATCTTTTCTATGAGCAAATAGATATAATGTTGTATTCCAACATGTACCACGTGAGTTGCATAAGTATAAATAGAGGTTTGAACCTATTGATGCAGACCTAAGGATGTTTATGAATTGGTTTAGTGAAGTGATAGTCGTACTATTTATGGAGAGAACTATAGAGTCAGGTTCTATACTAGCTAATTTCGCCGGGCATATAGTTGTATTACATATTGAGCAATCTATATCAGATATTGCAACAGCTTGTATGGGGTTGCCAAGGAATTGATTGGCTAAGAATGCAGATGCAAGCATAATTATGAAAAAGATTGCGGAAGCTAAAGCGTTTGCAAAAATCCCTGCAGAAACTATGTTAAGTTTGGATTTAGTAGGTGCTGAATTAAGTTCAGATTCATCTAATTCTACGAATGCTATGGGGATTAAGAGAAACAACCCTAAACCCCAACTCTTAACTGACACTCCTTCTTTTAGAGCAACGATTGCATGAGCAGCTTCATGTATTACTATAGCTATGACTAAAGCTATGATTATATATGTTATAGGGTATGGTAGAAATGACGATGATTTGAATATCAGTGGTAGAGGAACAACAACAGGTTGTGGAGCAGGAGCAGTACCTATGGTATACTTGATGAATTCACCTATGAATCCTATCAATTTGGGGAAAAGTAAGAAATAGAATAGTATTATTCCCATCGCAACACTAGCGTATAACCCATAGCTGAAACCTTTACGAAGAGGTTTGGGGTTAAAAGATTTACGACTTTTACCAAGGTATATCAGTACCCCACCAACTGTAAACTGTACTCTAAACCTATTTCTGATAATAATAGGATTATTGCGAGTACTTAAGTTAAGTACTGTTGTGATAACAATAAATAGCCCGAAAACTGTTAAGATCATTTGCAGATCGTTCACTTTGATCGTCACCTTGTGGTAGGATACACCATGGATAGTTATGCTGTAGAGGTTATATATTCACAAGAACACTGGGCTATATTAGAGGAAAAAAGAGTTAAAGGTTTAAAGATAATAGATGCCTTGAGTAAATGTGGTTACAGTAGCACGGTTATCCATGGTAGTGTTGCTAGAGGTGATGTATCTAAGGAAAGCGATGTTGATGTAGCTCTTCTCTATGTGTATCCAGCTAGTTTAGTTAGGTTGTGTTTAGAGGAAAATAAGTTTACAGTATACGATATAAGAATTGTACAGCCAACTCCAAGACATACGCCAAAGGTTTATATCTATTTAGATCCTTTCGAAGAACAATGTGTATCAATTCCTTTGGCTCAGCTAGAAGCTATTGAAATTGAGTACTATAGATTTAGCGGATATATAACGAAAGAGGATATACTTTCAAAAAAGCGTGTTAAAGGTGTTAATAAAAAGCTTATGCTCATTATGCCAACAGAGATAGGGCATATAGAAGTACCGGTTAAAGGTAACGAAGGTTATGTTAGCAGGGTTCTCGGGGTATCTCTAGATGTTGTTAAAGACCGTGTCGAAGCATTGACAAGACGCATAGAAGAGGGACACACAGGTTTATTCATAGAGATCTCTGTACCAATGTTTGAAGAAATAGAACGTTTTATTGAAAAACTCTGTAGAGATAACCAGCATTTTAGAAGAGCTGTGGCAAGATATGGGATATGTGTATAACAATGTGGTTCGACTAGATCCTTATGGAGTGTGGTATAAGGGTCTATCTAAGGGTTGTGTCTACTGTATGAAGGGTTCAAAGGTAGTGATTTTTGTAACAAGTATATGTCAGACTATGTGTTACTATTGCCCAATTAGTATAGAGCGTAGGAGTAGTAAAGCTTTTTATGTCGATGAAGAAAAGTTCAAAAGTATTGCCGAGATTGTAGACGAAGCAAGCATGGTAAAAGCAGAGGGAGCTTCTATAACTGGCGGAGAACCTTTTCAAATGTTCCATATGGTCGTAAAACTAGTAGAATCATTGAAAGATTTAATAGGAGTGAACTTCCATATACATCTCTATACATCAGGTTTCGGTGTAACTAAAGAGTCTATCAAAAAGTTAGATAAAGTTGGGCTTGATGAGATAAGATTCCATATAGTTAATGAAACTGTGTATAGGTTAGTAGAGTTTACAGTTAAAGAGACAAATATGGATGTAGGTATAGAGGTACCAGCTATACCGGATATTCATCGACTATGGGACATTATCGTAAAAGCAGATCGTATCGGCGCTAAGTTTGTTAACTTGAATGAGTTTGAAGTTTCAGAAACTAATATCGAGCAGATGCTTATACGAGGCTATAGAGTAAGAGAAGATGGGAAAAGTGTTGAAGGGAGTTACGAAGCCGCATTAAAAGTTATTGAAAAAGCAGCTCATGAAAATTTAGGTGTATCTATACATTTATGTCCTGCAGTATTTAAAGATGTTATACAGCATAGAAATAGACTTAGAAGAAAAGCTTTAGCATGTCTTCACTTAGGTATGCAAATAAATATTGATGGAACTGTAAAGATAAATTATAATGATTACCTACCTATGTTTAACATATGTAGTGAATTCATTAAGAAATAAGAGTTATATAAGCTAAGAGTTTCTCTAGCCTGCGTCAATAGGTTAAATGTACTGTTGGAGAAATACCTATAGTGTGTGATTTATGCCAAAAGAAGCTCTATTATATAGATTAATTGATATGAATAAAAGAATAGTAGAGTGTACAGCATGTCCAAGAAGATGTAAAATTGGGGATGGTCTTTATGGTTTCTGTGGTATTAGATGGAATTTTAATGGAAAACTCTACCTAGTGTCGTATGGTCTTGCAATCGCTGTTGCTATAGACCCTATAGAGAAGAAACCTCTATATCATTTCCATCCTGGTTCAGCAGTTTTCTCGATGTCTACAACAGGGTGTAGCTGGGGTTGTATATTTTGCCAAAACTGGGATATATCGCAGAGAAAGATGATAGCTGGGTGGAAACTACCTCCAGAAACTGTTGTAAACATAGCCCTTGCGTATGGAGCACATGGTATTACCTATACATACAATGAACCTGTGGTATTCGTAGAGTATGCATATGATGTAGGGGTCATAGCTAAGAAACATAACCTCTTTAATACCATGGTTACAAATGGGTATATGACTGATGAAACAGTAGACATTGTAGCAAAATTTGTTGATGCTATTACCGTGGATCTCAAAGGTCACGGCGATCAAGAGGTTGCTAAAAAACTTTGTTTAGTACCTGATGTAGAGCCTGTTTTCAATACTATTGTTGAGCTGAAAAAGAAAGGGGTATTCGTAGAAATAACAGATCTTGTGATACCTAAATATGGGGATGATACTGAGAAAGCACGTAAACTAGCTAGATGGATTGTTGAAAATCTTGGCCCTGAAATACCTGTGCACTTCCTAAGATTTCACCCAGATTATAAACTACTAGATGTACCTTCAACACCTGTTAAAACTCTTGAAAAACATATTTCTGTTGCTAGAGAAGAAGGCTTGGTCTACACATATATAGGTAATGTTCCAGGTCACCATTATGAACACACTTATTGCCCGAAATGCGGTAAACCTGTAATAAAGAGACTAGGATTTGATATAATTGAGTATAACTTAGACGAAGAATTGCGCTGTAGGTATTGCGGATATAAAATAAACATTGTTGGAGGTGTGAGCTCAACGTATAAACTAGAAAGATTTGTCTACATCCCTCTAGAACTATATACCGAATTCATCCATGTTAAACCTTCTGAAATAAAGAAATTTGTTTTGGGGGTATAGGTGGAAATACATAAAATTGTTGATGTTCACTGCCATTTACATGAGTATAGCAATGATGAAATACAAGCTATATCAATGCTGGGAATAGATATTATAGCAGTTAGCGATGATTATCACTCATCGATAAGAACTTTATCATTATCAGAGAAATACAGATGGGTTATCCCAGCTATAGGAATACATCCATGGAATATTACATCAAATTCTATAAACGAATTCTATAGACTAAAAGAACTAGTGAATAAGTTGAAGAATAAAATCAAGATCTTTGGAGAGATAGGGCTCGATAAGAAGTTTAAACCTGAAACTTATACAAATCAACTGCAAATCTTCGGATTATTTATAGAACTAGGAGAGGAATTGAAGGTTATTCCAAATATACATGCCGCTGGCGCATGGAAAGAAGCTCTAGGCATATTAATTAATAGTGATATTCCTTCAGCTATAATCCATTGGTATACAGGACCTGTAGAACTACTTAAGGATATAGAAAATAGAGGTTTTTATATATCGATAAATCCTGCAATAGCTATTCAAGAAAAACACAGAGAAATTGTAGCTAAAGCACCTCTCGATATAATATTAATCGAAAGTGATGCACCATATCGATATAGAGGTATGGTATTGCATCCTAGAAATGTTTACGATGTCTTAAAACATCTAGCCGAGATAAAAAATATGAAATACGAAGAGGCTTACGAGGTAATAGTGAGAAACTACAGAAAATTAAGGACTTTAATTATCTAGTGGATGTGAAATACTATTTTGAATACTACCTAAAATATCTATTAACTAGAAAAAGCATCCGCATATACTCGAAGATAACTCTAAAAGTCTAAGCAATAATATAGATATTAGAGTGTTTCGGAGAGAAATCTGATTTAAAGATTGGTGAAGTATATGAGTTTAAACGAAGCTATAAAAAGATTGAGATCTCTATCTATACCTCAAGGCTATCCAGAGGAAGTAGATCTTATAAGATTAATAGATCATAGATCATTCGTAAATTGTGTAAGTAACGAGGTTAGATGTTCAATTCTTACCTTAGTAAGTAAAGGTGTAACATCTGCTAATGATATAGCTAAATACTTAAACATCTCTAGGACGGGTATCTACCGTCATCTTAATGTATTGACTAAAAGTGGATTCTTAATGCATATAAATGGAAGATATTACGTATCAGCAAAAATATTCTTAGTTTATGATGTAGATATAGATGAAGAAGGGTTTATTAAGTTAAGAATACATCCGGACAAAGGAGGGTTTATGGATGAAGAAATAGGTTTTGCCTTCATAAAAGGAATTTCTTGTAAATGTGAAGTTTGTAGAGCTTTCGATACATGCACTAGAGCTGTTAAAAGTATAGCGAAGAAACTTGATATCAGGATCCGTTCTGAAAACCCATTACAAGCTTTTACAGAAATAGTTAAAGAGCTAGTTTATAGAGATGTACTACATATTATAAGAGGTGGGTATCTTATAGTCAAACCAGTCTATGAACTCGAGGAAGAGGAGTGAATCAATGAAGAAATTAATATTCAAACTAGATTTCGCAGGTAAGATATTGACAGGAGAGAAAACAACAACAATAAGGTTATCTACAGACCTAAGCGAAGGAGATGTTGTAGAAGTTTACGTTGGTCATGTCAGGATAGGAAAAGCATTGATAAGAAAAGTATACAAGAGGAGACTAAGCGAACTAAACGAGGAAGAGATTAAATCCGACGGCTTCCAATCGAAAGAAGATTTAATAAAAAGTCTTTCTAAGATATATGGAAGTAAAAGAATCAATGCAGATCCCGAAGTCTATATAATAGACTTTCGTTTACTCTAAAAAGAAAATCTATGAAACTTAAAGGATATAAACCTAAGCCAAAAGTATCTAAAATATATGGGTGTTATAATATATAAACTGTGCGGGGGTGCCCGAGCCAGGTCAAAGGGGTCGGGCTTAGGACCCGATGGCGTAGGCCTGCGTGGGTTCAAATCCCACCCCCCGCACCATTGAATTTCATAGCGTTGAATTACTTAATTGTAAAATAAAATACTTTTAACTAGCTATACAAAAGGGTAGGTTTATGTTAGATATGGATATCTCAGAAATTGTAATTAGATACAAAGATACTTATAAAATCTTGAGAATAGTTGTATTATTATCTGTAATAGGTATTTTAGTAGTTCTTATATTTGCATATCTATCATCTTCGATTATTATATATTCAGATGTTATACACTGGGTCACAGATACAGCCTTAGAACTTGTTTCTATGATTACATTCTATATCATTTCGAAAGCATCTAGAAAGATTAAATGGAATATATTTGCACTTGAAGCACTTTTGGTGTTAATTATAAGTGTTATTCTTTTTAGCTTCTACTTATTTATGTTGATAGATACTATAAAGTCCTATGCTGAATCATCTTACGAACCAACAACAACTAACCCATTTCTAGCTCTTGTAACAATGTTTAGCGGGTTGTTAACTTTTGTTATGTATATCATTGAGCGTAGAGCATATCAAAGATTGAGAACTGAAATATTAAAAGTTGATACGAAACACGCGTTGATAGATCTTGCGATAGCTATTGTAGCATCCATAGGCATAGTTTTAACTGCTTATTCGAGGAGTTTCGTAATAGAGTTAACCATAGTTATGCTTATACTCTATGCTGCACTTCAATCATTAATAGATCTTAGTAAAGAAGCTGTAAAATCAATGCTTGGTTTCGAAGTTGACCCTAACTTAAAACTACGGTTAATATCAAAGCTTAGTGAAATAAATCGTGAAGATATTAAGATTGGAGAAGTAGAACTACGTAAAATGGGTACATTTTACGTAGCTAAAGTTAATGTATACCTAGATCCAAAGATAACTATAGGTGAAGCGCATAGGCTTAGGAAATTAATTAATGTACTGAGCAAAGATGTATCAGAGTTAATATACCATGTTGATGTTTTATTCTATCCTATGAAGAAGTATATTCGATCGAAGAAGAAAGAAGGCCGTCGTAAGCAAAGAGAGAAATCATCTTCAAAACGTTGATCAAAAGTTTCAGTCAATAAATAGATAAGATGAACCATCACATTCAAATCCAGGTGTATTAAGGTTTCGAAAACCTTCTCTACAAGTAGCAAAAACAATGCCTTCGTTTTCAACAAGTTCTTTCATTATTCTCATGTAGTTACACCTTAGAGATATATTAAGGTACCGATAGCCATTAATATTTTCAGCTGAATCTTTACTATACATCTCTTGTAGTTTTTCCCCTATATGTGGAAACACTATTGTTAACCTCTTTAAACTATCATACCTAGCTTTATATGTTGAAGATGTTATCTGCAGAACTCCTCTTTTACTTAACTCGCTAACCAACTTTTTAATATTGTTAAAATCATCATTTACAAGAGGTATTATAGGATCAATCCTAGCAACAACTTTAATTCCACTTTGTGTAAGTATCTCTATAGCTCTTAATCTTTCAGAAGGTAGAGGAGCCCCAGGTTCTAAACGTAAAGCTATGGACTCATCCAAAGTCGTAATAGTTATTGATACCACAACATTATTTCGGAACTTCTTCAAAACATCTAGATCTTTTACAATAAGAGAACTTTTCGTTAAAACTAACACCTTAAAACCTCTGCTAAGTAGAGTAAACAAAGTTCTCCTAGTTAAATTGTACTGAGATTCTATAGAAGGATATGGATCACTACTAGAAGACATTTCAATTAAAATGTTTTTCGGGATTCTATCTATATCCCTCCTTAATCTCTCAATAAAATTATTCTTAGCTCTAACTAAACTATGCCTCGGAATATAACTTGTTGCATAACAATATAGACAACCATGACTACAACCTGTATATGGATGAACAACCCACTTCATTGGACACGTACATAGAGGAGATCTCCAAGGATCAAAAGGTTTTACTACGCTTGTGGACTTATTCTTCATAGTCTTCTACATACCCTTTACTAATCTTTTTGTGAATAACGCTTTTATTCTTAATGCTTTACCCTCTTCTTAAAGGTGTTAGAGTTTGGTATATAAAAAAGCAAGAATAATACTAACATTAGTAGCTATAGCAGTATACGTAACAACGGCATTCTTTATACTAACTGAACCAAGTTATACTCAATCTACTGAAACAACAAATACTAACCCTATGAACATCACCACAATAACAACTATCACTACAACAAGCACTCCAAACCAGGTTATGAACCGCAGTACCACGACAGTTACTGAAACAATATTTATATCAACAACGATAACAAAAGTTTTAATTCATACAACAACATTTACATCATTTATTACAATATCCACAGGGGTCTCATTCGATCAAGCTATGGTATTTGTAACGATAATAGGAGTAATAGCTATTGTCGTAGGTTACTTTCTAGGGTATAAAACGTCTAGAACCCGCGTAGAGGAAGTACCACGTAAACCCTTACCACGCAAAAAATAGGCTGTTGTAGAGTTTATGGTATGTTTAGATATTTGTGAATACTTAAATATTTGGTGGTACAAAGTAATGTTTAAATATCTCTATACACTATAATCTTTTAGATGATCTACACTGAAGTGGTATAGAGGAGTTTAGATAGGAGTTTTGTGGTGTTAGGCTCGACAGAAACCCATGAGGTATGGGTGATGCAAATCAACCTATACTAAGGTACAATCCTGCTAACAAAATTACAAATATTCACAAATACATTCAAGTACCGTTAGCAGGGAAAACGCATCAATAGCTGTTGAACCTCTATATCTTAATTATTAATGTCTAATATTGTAAGGTTTTACTGTGTTATTTAACCAGCTCATTATAGATTTCTACATGTATATCTCCTTCTATAAAACGCTTAGAGGATAGAATCTTTAATAATACTGGTATAGAAGTTTTTATACCATCTATTCTAAATTCTTTTAAAGCATTAATAAGTTTATTTATAGCCTCATTTCGAGTCCTTCCTACAGCAATGGCTTTAGCTATCATGGGGTCATAGAAAGGAGGAATATATACCCCTGGCTCGAGATAATGGTCTATTCTAATTCCTTCTGTATTTGGGAATTCTACGTATGTAACTAAACCTGGCGATGGTAGAAATGTTTCTGGGTCTTCAGCATAGATCCTAGCCTCAATTGCATGTTTATCAAAGTTATATATACTGTTTTTAATATTTAACTCCTCGCCTTCAGCTATCTTTATCTGCTGTTCAACTATATCTATATTTGTTATCATCTCTGTAACAGGATGCTCAACTTGAATTCTTTTGTTAACTTCTATAAGATAATATTTACCATCAGGGCTCCTAATGAATTCTATTGTCCCTGCATTAACATATCCAACATATTTCATAAATTTTATAGCATATTGATACAATTTCATACGTTCCTCTGGTTTTACAATAGGTGAGGGAGCCTCTTCTATAACTTTCTGATATCTTCTCTGAATACTACATTCACGTTCACCTAAAACTACTACATTACTATGTACATCAGCTAAGACTTGCAACTCTATATGTCTTGCATAAGGTATATTCTTTTCTATATAGACCTTACTCGATTTAAAAGCTGATTTCATCTCTTCAATAACTATATCAAACATTTTTTCGAGCTCCTCGAAGTTCTTTATAAGCCTTATACCCCTACCACCACCACCTCTATCTGCTTTTAATAGTATAGGATAGCCTATCTCTTCAGCTATCTTCTTAGCTTGGTGAAAATCAACAGGCTCTAAAGAGCCAGGTACTACAGGTATTCCTAAGCTATTTGCTATATACCTAACCATTGATTTTGATTCTAATAGTTCAATTATTTTTGCTGGGGGTCCTATCCATATCATTCCATTCTCTTCAACGGCTTTTGCGAATTGCGCATTTTCTGATAGAAAACCATAACCTGGATGCACCGCTGTCGCACTGCATTTCTTAGCTATAGAAATTATTTTCTCTATATCTAGATATGAATAAGGATCAGAACCTATGTAGTAAGATTCATCAGCCAACCTAATATGGGGAGAAGTTTCATCGGCATTCGTATATATGGTAACAGTTTTTATGCCAAGTTTTCTACATGTCTTGGTAATCCTTATAGCGATTTCTCCGCGATTCGCTATCAATATCTTATCTATTTTACCCATCATAGGATACCTAGTTTATTCATATCTTTAGGTTGAGGTAAATAAGACTACAATATTACAATTCAAGAGTTATGCAAGGCATAGGTATGAATATCTTTAGACTATGTGTAAAATGTATAAGGTCTATTGGTAGAGGTTTACGATAGAAATGTATAGGTATGAACATCTTTACATTCGCTCTAGAAGCTATATCTATAGCTTCAATATAATTAGTATGACCATAATCACTAGCATTGCTACTATAATCTGAAACTTCATGTATCAATACATCGCAACCTTTTATGAACTCGGTTATTGTTGGATTGTACTTCGTATCACCACTGTAAGCTATACACTTATTCTCAACATAAATTTTTGTAAAGATGCTAGGAACGGTATGAAGTGCTTCAGCAAAATATAAAGTGAAGGGATCGATCTTTAGCATGTCCCCAGGTCTAACGATTTTAAACTCTAAAATACTAAGAGCATGTTCAATACCTGTAATTTTAAAAAGAGTTGTTAACACGTCACCAACGTCTTTATGAGTTATAACCTTAATCCTATCAATACCTTTGTTCAACGCCGTAAGCACTAGTGTTGGGAATCCGAGAATATGATCGCCATGCCTGTGTGTTATAATTACTGCATCAATATCTATAATATCATAACTACATGACCTCAAGGCTTTATAAACACCTTCACCAGCTTCAATGAGTATTGCATTTCTACCTGATTTTACTAGGATGGACGTTGTTCCTAGATATGGATCTGAGATCCATCCACCAGTGCCTATAAACACTATCTCAACCATAAATATCACATCAGATTTTTATTAAGCGGATTAAATTATAAAGTAACTACGACTTGGCAATTCATTGCAAACTAAATCGATTTCAACTCGTTATTTTAAACCTAAGAGTTCGTACAAATTGAATTTACGTATTTCTCCATGGGCTTCAAGCTTTAGAAGTTTTTTCTTAAAATCAACAGCTTTTTTGTTTAATAACGTATACCCTCCAAGACCTTTAGATGAAACAACCCTATGGCAAGGTATAACGATAGGTTGTCCATTTTCGCTAAGTATTTTACCGACAATACGTGGATTTATTCTCAGTATCTTAGCTATATCACTATAAGTTGTAACGAACCCTATTGGTACTAGTTGAACCAATGTGTATATTACCTCCTTTAAATCTTCGAAGGTCGCTCTTTTACAAGTTATCTTTTTCTTTCTGAGTTCTAATACATGGAGAGGCATAGATTTTATAAAACCTCTGCGATGAATTTTCCATCTACATATATAAGATCTTTATCACCGTAAACTCTTCCTCTCCTTAGATCCTTGATCAAATCCCAATGAATTGCAGATACGTTTACTCCACCAGTTCTAGGATAGGCGGCACCAAGGGCAAGGTGTATTGTTCCACCTATCTTCTCATCTAATAGTATTTGCTTTGTGAATCTATTTATATCGTAATTTAATCCAAAAGCAAATTCTCCAACGTGTTTAGCTCCTTCATCTACTTCTAGTATTTTCTTGAGAAATTCTTCCCCTCTCAAAGCCTTAGCTTCTATAACTTGACCTTTTCTGAATAACAACCTTATCCCTTCTACTTCAACACCTCCATATATAGCTGGGAAGCTAAAGGTTATATAACCTTCAACCCCATCCTCATGAGGTGCCGTGAATACTTCTCCACCAGGCATATTATTTTTACCATCATCATTGATCCAGATCCTTCCCCCAATTTTCAATATTAAATCAGTATCTTCGTCAACAATCCTTAGTTCATCTAGTTTAGATAAGAATTCAACAATTTTTTGCTGACGCCTTGCTTGATCAATCCACGCCTTAATAGGGTCATTTTCATGGACTTTAACAGCCTTAATGATGAATTCCTCATATTCGAGTGGCGACATACCTGCTTCTTGAGCAAGAGACTTGGTTGGAAATATTGTTGTGACCCATCGAAGATCACCTGCAGACTCTCTTTTCATAAATATCTCCCTCAACTCTCTAAGAGAACGCTCCCTAAGTTTTCTTTTCTCAGGGTCTATACTTATCAAGGGCTTAGTATGAGTTGGTGAAATGATCGATATTCTAACGTTTATCTTCTCCATAATGTATTTGTCTACAGGGGAGAGGTATTCGAGTAGTTCTAGAGGAGCATATCTATAGAAAACTTCTGTAAGAACATCATCGTTTATTATTACCCTAGGGAAACCACCATGTTTAACTATCTCTTTATATATTTCATATATCAATGGATAAGCTTCGTAAGATGCTGATATCAAAACTTCATCGAACTTCTCTACCTTTGTACAATACTCTACTATGAGATTTGCAAATTTATTCCATAAGTTTGGCATATTGTGTCCCATGATAATACTAAAAGGTGGTTGTACATATACTTTACTGTGTGAAGAACTGATGGGAAAAATACTGGAACTTATAAAGTACAAGAATAGAGTAGTTGAAAAGCTGGAGGAGCTTTTATCAAAAGATTCTATTGATAAAGCTAAGAATGATCCTCATAGTAAAAGGAGACCTAGACCTTGTGGTATAACAATACACACTGGTATAGGGTGTAGTTTTATATGTTCGTATTGCTATATATATGATATGGGGTTTCCTGCAAAAGCATCTCTATATCCCCTGACACCTCTAGAACTTGTCTACTCCTTAGCTAAAAACCCTTATATAGTTCCTTGTAGAACTTTCGCAGCTTATGGCTCAGTAACAGAGCCTTTCTTACTAGAGACTCGTGAAAAAGCTTTAGAGTATATAGCTAACACCTACAGATGGTTGTTTTTACCATCCCAAATATCGACAAAGATCTCTATAGACGAAGAACTCGCAAATAAGTTGAAAAATGCTGAGCCAAACCTCAGTGTATTGGTAACGATAGTTACTATTGTAAAGGCTGCTGAATTAGAACCTTTAGCTCCAAAGCCCTTAGAAAGACTTAGAGGAATATCAGTAGCTTCAAAACATGGATTACCAGTATATCTATTCATTAGACCTATTATCCCTGGTATTTCAGATAGAGAATTAAATATGATAACCAAGTTAGGGGCAGAATACAATGCAAGAGGCATTGTAATAGGATCTCTAAGAATAACAAGCTCTATAATTCAAAGGCTTAGAAATAGTGGAGTGAATATAGAGATAATTCTTAAACGTGCGCCTAGGTTCCCTAAAGAACGTGAGCAGATACCAATTAAGATAAACGATATAGTCTCTAAGGCTCGAAAGATTGCCCATGACTATGGATTAAAATTCTTTAGATCGGCATGTATGGCTAACGTCGATTCCCATAATGATTATTGTTATATGTGTAGCTTAGGACCTTGCGGTAAAAATAAGGATAGATATAGTGTTGAACATAATGAAATAGCTGAGTATCTAGAGTACATGGGTTTAAGACCATTAACAATAGAATTAGGACCAAGGTATATAAGCATAGTGCTTCGAATCAGTAGTAATGAAAAAAGTAAACTTGATATAGCTAGGACAGTACTACGCTATGTGAGTAGAAGAGAAGTTTCTATTAGGTACTCCTAGTTTGTTCGAAAGACGATGATATTACCAATATGTATTAATCATGATAAATGTTTATGATTTCTAATGATATGTGTTGTGCATAAGCAATCCCTTAAATACTTTAAAGTAAAGCTATCAATATAAGAATAATCTTTAATTGCGACAAATTCAGATCTATCACTAATTCTAGGATCATACGATATTAGATATGTTGATCTATTTGCTATTAATTCAATGCTAGCAGCTTCTGAATTACATACATATAATCTATCGAGATTTTCACGCAATTCTATTAATTTTACATAGTTTGTAAAGAACTCTCTATAGCTGGATCTACAGATTTTTGCATCATATATTGATGGTGCTGATACTAAAATAAACACTCTTGCAAGAGGATTACGTAACATCACCTTAGCAAGGTTTTCTATAGTCTCGAAAGTTTGGCTGTCTAGACATGGAGCTATGAGAATCAACTCATTGATATCATTACTTAAGCGATACAGATTTTCAAGAACAGCATATCCTATTTTGGATTCAATATTAATTTTCGAAAAACCTGCAATAGATGATAATATGTTCTGAATTTTATATGATAGAAATGATTGCGGAATATTGCAATATTTAAATGCTATATCATCTCGTTTTCCCTCATAGAAATTAAAATATTTGATAAGATCTCCAAAGATTATGGTCATTAAGATTTCTATATCGACACATTCTGAATATATTGATATACCATTATCTACATGTATAGAGTACTTAATTCTATATGGATAGTCTCTACACAATGTTGATAAATCTGTACAAACATGAGATTCTATATGCGATTCTGCAAAACTTTTCAAATCACCTTGAATTAGCTTAGATATAGCTGTTATAGATTCGAAAGGTATTATTCTAAGAGTTGATATCTTGTATTTTTCAATATCGCTATCGATGTCAGCGATATTCAATCTATGACGTAATATTGTTATTTTCGAATTAGGGAAAAGTTTTGCGATATCTCTTGGTATTGACAAGTCCATCGTTATTCTCGCCTTTATATAAATAAGTAATGAGAACTGGAGAGATAAAAGTTAATGAACAGCAATTTTATACATTTTAAAATAAAATGCCAGGTTTATGCTGGGATCAGAAGATATAGTATTTGCATTAATTCATGATAGTACTTAATTTTGAAAAGCTAAGATATTCCAAGGTGATTTCATGTTAGTCGACATGGTTAAAGCTCTCTTTTATACATGCAATAGTTATCCAAAGGTTGCAGCTCCTCATAGGCTAAGTTCTTCAGATGATTTTGAAGCATGTATTCTTTCTTCGATTATGAATGCTGTCGAGTTATATGATGATGTTTATCGAGTTGTCCTAGAATTTAAGAGAGGTGAGAGAAGCATCGGGAAACTTGAAATAGGCAAGATTTTCGCTAAATCTCTGAATAGTTGTTTTAGAGAGTTAAAACATAAAATGTCGTTAGAAATGTGTTTAACAACCCCAATATTACTATACATAGATATTCTAGAAACAGAGATAGAGAAAGATTTCTATAAAGCTTTGAGAAGGTTTATCAGTATCATGCAGGTTCAAGAGATTGAAGAATCTCTCGAGTTTATAAAAAATGCTCGAAATATTGGAGGGCGTTTAGGTGTGTTATTAGATAGAGCAGATATATCTGAACACAGAATTAAAGTTGAAGGTCTCACTCTTTATAATGTTTTCGAGGAATTATCAAAATATGATCAACTATATGAACCGTTTATAAAGATACAGAAAACTATTGATGTCGTCAGATTGGCTGAAAAGCTTTATAGCGAACTTGGGGATCTCAATGAAACATTATCTAGGATATTCTTAGAGCTGGCTAAAGATAAGATAGCTATCTCAAGTGCGAAACTTGTAGATATATTGAGAATAGATATGAACTACAGAAGAAAAGGATTGAATTTACAATACTTAATGCCATATATATCATATGCATCATTGTACATAGTAAAGCATCTATAACTATCATAAAGAAATCTACACCATAATAATCATTATTAAAGGATACACATATAGCATTATTAAAAATTATTGCATATACATAGCTTTGTTCATCACCATGCTTACTATTAAGTTATTTACCAATTTATGGAAATCAAGGAACTCATAGAGTATATCTAAGTTCTATAGTTTTTATTTCAAGATCTCCTACCGATTATAATAAGGATTAACTAATTAAAAGATTTATCTAAGCTATATGTTAATGTTAATAGTCAGTTTAATTATTCTACTATTTTATCAAGATATTTAGCAAGGTCATCTACTATATCCCCTATATTTTTGATGACTGAAATGATATATGGAGCTGAAGTTGATGATGCAAACTCTTTTAGCAGTTTAGTCAATTGAATTAGACTTCTTATTATTGAAGCTACTTCTAAAGGCGACTTTAGAATTAACTCCTCAAGCTCTTTAGAAGATAACTTTGGGTATTTAGCATACAGATCTTCATTTAAAACTCTTCTTAGAAATTGCAATACTTTGTCGTATTTAAGCATCATAAATGCAAATGGATCAAAAACCTCTCTAAGTCTTCTATCTTTAATGCGGTAGAAGCTGTCTACAAGATCTTGTCTTAAGCTCAAAAGAATTCTATATATACATTGTATTATTTCTTTATCAACTTTAACATCGGTAGCTTTTTTCGTTCTAAATCTCGCTAATATGTTTTTAAACATGGAATTTCACATCATGATAATATAAAGCCAGTCTGCAAAAGAACAACCTTTCAGAAGAGGTATAAATTCTTACTGAACATCAGTTTTAATAAAGGTCCTAGTTAAAGTATTGGATAGCATATAATTAAATATGATGTATTGAGCTCAAGGATCTTTTATAAGAAGATAAATACTAATAGTATCTAAACCAGTGAATTTCTTTAAAACAAGTTTAATCAACGAATATTTACTTAAGATATTGGAATACAGAGTTAAACTTGAAGATGATATCAATACAAAGCTCTTCGATATTCTTAAAATATTCAGGAAAATCTCTTTGAAGATTTTTTCGTCAGTACCGCAACAAATATTCAAAGATAGGGTTTCTGGACACGGTAAGTAAGGCGGATTTGAATAGCATAGATCAAATGATTTTGTTCGTAAGCATTCTCCTGAACGACATTGAACTATATCAATTTGATTGAATACGGAGTGGATTTTTGCATTAACTTTAGCCACTTTTACAGCATCTTCAGATAAATCTATGGCTACACCATAAACATTGCGATGTTGTTCCACAAGTTTAATTAATATGAACCCAGATCCTGTACCTATTTCACAAATATTTTTCACATTGGCAATTTGTGTAATAACATTAGAAGCTTCTAGAACAAGTTTTGATGATATGAAATAGAACGGAATAAAAACTCTTAATATAATGAAGTCCCTTAATATAACAGATCTCCAAAGAAACTTATGAATAAAGTTAAGGACTATTGCAATGAGTACGGATAAAACTATCCGAACTCCTTTCCCCATAACACCATTACCTCGTTCACAGCGTTTAAAATTTGATCTAAATCAGTGGGGGCGGGATTTTCTTCATCTCTCAGTTCCGGCCTGGCTAACATCATCTAAAACTCGTATAACTTATAACTCCTAGCAAAAATATTAAAATTATTGATGATGGATTACTCCCGGACAGACCGTAGGGATGAAGAAAACTTACCCTGCTGAAATATCTTAATGATGTTTAATACTAATAGTTAACATTTTGTAGGACAATGAAAATCCTATGGTTATGATTATTATAAATAATAACATTATAATCGATATATAATTTTGATTTAGATAGTGCTACTATGAAGTTTTGGCTATACATATCGTATCGTATACTTCAATAAGCCTTACCTTTAGATTTTTACCAACTAGTGAAGAGTTCCATTCTAAACCTATAACAGTTAATGTATACATATTTTCTTTATCTATAGCCAAAATCTCGTTTTTTAGCCACCCCGGGGACACGAGCACTACAGTTGTTTGTGCACCTTTTTTGAATGGATTATAATAACATCTGCTTTTCTTTATCTCGAAGTTGATGTTCTTGTAATATAGAGGGATACCGTACTTATTCTCTAGCTCGGTTAAAAATTTCTTAAATACTTCCCAGCTTACATATTTTACAGATACAACTTTTCTTCCATATTTATGAATCTCATATTTCTGAATTCCAAAAGGTGGATACTTTTTTCCAACACCGATCTTTAACCCCCATTCAATTATTTCCTCTATATCTTCGTCGTTTAACCCTGGTAGCCATACAGGTGTTAGGTGAACATCAATAGTTGTCTCTTTTACTATATACTCAACAAGGTTCTTAACGTATTCAACATTATACCATTCAACGCCTTGGAGAATCTTACCTTTATCTATACGAAGAGTATCAATGCTTATATTAAGTCTATCGAGACCCGCTTCAGCTAATTGATCTACCAATTTTTTAGTTAATGTATATCCTCTTGTCTCCATGGCTACACGGGGTAAGAATTTCTTTAGTTCTCGAACAATTTCAACAATATCTGGATGCAATGGAGGTTCACCCACTCCGTCAATCAAACCTTCGAGAACCTCACCATTCTTGCTTTCATATACATGTTTAACCCATTTAACTAAGAGCTTGGAATCAACTATAAATTCGGATAATCTATGTCTACTAAAGGGACCTGCATCGACACTACAGTATATACAATTGTAAGGGCATACAGTTATAGGCCTGATTTGCAAAACATTAGTACACCTATCTATTACACCAAAAGCTATATGTCCTACAAGAGGGATATCATCTAAATAGAGGTAGTATTTACCCCTGGCAAAGCCTATAAGTTTAGGCATAAAATTTCATCAAATTATAGATTATTAAAATCATAACTAAACTAAAATATTACACTTTAAAATCTATAAAGTTTAACATGGTTTATGAACCCCTTCGAACCTTTTTATTTCCTCAACTAAATGTTCTATTATACTAAGTAGTAAGTTAAGTCCTATTTCAATAGCTTCTGGAGATCCCGGCAAAGCGACAAGAATTTTACCATTAGAGGTTATATAAAGCTCTGCCCTACTGAGAATCGCCTTAATTCCCTCTGTTTCATGAGAAATTCTTCTAAAGAGTTCACCAAAACCAGGGAGTTTTCTCCAAGCCATTGAATCAATAACATCTATGGTGATATCTCTCGGACTTGGTCCCGTTCCACCAATAAATACAACTACGTCTACATCTTCAGGTATATTCATTATTATTCTAACTATCTCTTTGAAATTGTTAGGAATATAAACAAGGTCGCGAACTTTGTATCCTTTACTATTAATGATCTCAGATGCTTTTATTCCACTTACATCTTTAGATCTATCTTGGTAAATAGTATCGCTAACTACTACAACCTCAAATATTATGTTCATGTTGATCCACCCTAACTTTACTTAATGCATGAAGTATATTGACAAGATAGCTGATTCACAGTAAGTAGAAGTAGAAAGTTGCTAATAACGTTTTATCTTTACGTAAGAGATGTAAGTTTGCTTATTTAATAATGAAATTGCTAGGCAATACAATAGATTAAAATTTATTTAATTTAATTCAAGGATTATAGCGAACTTGGACAAGGAAAATATTTATGCAATGTGAAGAATTTTATACTATTTATAGAAAGTATATCAATGACGTGTATTGTTTATGTTATTTCTAATTTTGTCTACGACATTGTTTTGATGAAAGATTTAAATAGGGTTTAATCTCATAAGCTTTTTGATATGAGTAAAGTGGTATTCATGAATAGTTCTCTGAGTTTAAAAGAAAGGTATAGTGAGATGGATAACGCTGTAGCTCTGCATATTTTTGCTAAGAATATGTCTGAAGATAAATTGTTAGAGAAACTAGCTTTACCTCGGGGCATATATACTCATCTATGTCCAAATTGCGGTGGACCTATTGAGGATAATAGACTAGTTTTCAGGAATGCTTGCTCTAAGTGCATGGGTAGCGAGAAGGTAATGTTAATCAATGATATAGTGGAGTTACCTAAATACCTAAGATGGTTGAATAGTGATGGTGCTGTAAAAAGCGTTATCGATGTTAAAAATTTTGTTGAAGACTTCAAGAAATTTTTTATTAAATGTATTGGTAGCAATCCATGGAATCTACAAGTAAGCTGGGCTATAAGACTTGCTCAAAATCAAAGTTTTGCTCTTATAGCACCTACAGGTATTGGCAAAACAACTTTCGGTCTTATCTCAGCTTTATTTTTAGCATATAAATATGGGAAAAAAGCTTACATCATAGTCCCGACAGCAGTTCTTGTAAAACTCTATGAAAAGAAAATAAACGAGTTCATGGAGAAAGCAGGTGTGATAGTTAATGTTATAGCTATGCACTCGAGAATTCCACAGAAGAGAAGAATAGAATTAGAGAATGCAATACGTTCTAGTTCTTTCGATATACTTATAACGACATCCAGATATTTGCAAAAGAATTTCGCGGATGTTTTCAAAGAATTCATATCTAAAGGAGGGAAATTCGAATTTATCTTCGTGGATGATGTGGATGCTATTATGAAAGGTAGCAAAGCTATTGACATGATATTAATGTTGGCAGGGTTTAGCGATAAAGATGTCGATGAAGGATACAAAATCTCATTGTTAAGGCAGAGACTTGTAAGATGTGAGACAAGTGAAAGTGAGAAAGACAGGAGTTTTTGTTATGAGAATGGGAGACATATACGAGAGTTGTTCGAGGAGTTTCAGAGAAGATTAATGGAAAAGAGAAGACAGTGCGGAGTTGTTATTATAAGCTCGGCTACAGGAAGGGCTAGGGGTAGAAGAGTTGGGTTATTCAGAGAGCTTCTAGGTTTTTACATTGGTTCAGCAGTGGAAATTTATAGGAACATAGTTGATGCTTATATACCTATGCCAAAAAGTGCAGAGGATGTTGTAGATATTGTTGCAGATTTAATTAGAAAGCTAGGTGATGGTGGTCTGATTTATGTCCCAATAGATAGAGGTTTGGAATATGCTTATAAATTATGCGATTCTCTAAAACAGAAAGGTTTAGTAGTAGAAGTTTTATCCAGTAAACAACCGTACGTGATTGAAAAATTTGTTTCAGGAGAATATAAAGCATTGATAGGGGTTGCAACATATTATGGGCTTCTTGTAAGAGGTATAGATATACCGGAAAGAATTAGGTACGCAATTTTTGTTGGGATTCCAAGACATAAAATCTCGTTAACACAAGTCGGTTTTGCTCCTATTAATCTTCTAAGGCTTCTTACAGTTTTATCGGAAGTTGTTTCAGACATTCATCAAAAAGAGAACATCATCAAGGTTATAGCAAACCTTAGAAAAATTATTAGAAGAACATCTGCTGAGAAACTTAGGATGATTATTGAAAAAATGACTACAGGTGAGGTTGTAAAAGATCATGTCACTATGACTATTACTGAGGCTCGAAAACTTGTTTTATCATTGTTATCATCAAAGGAGATCATAGAAGCTTTGAAGAATTATCCGAAAGCTTCGATAATTGAAGAAGATGGGGGCTTATACATCTTGATACCTGATGCACCTACATATATACAGGCTAGTGGAAGAACCTCGCGACTATTTGCAGGTGGAATTACAACTGGTTTATCTGTGGTGCTAGTGGACGATGAGAGACTTGTTAATGGGCTTGTAGAGAAGGTTAGATTTTTTATAGAGGAATTTTCATTTAAGCCTTTCAGTATGGTACATCTTGAAGAAGTACTAAGAAGAATAGATGAAGATAGAGAACTTGTTAAGATGCTTAAGGAAGGAAAGATTTCAATCGAATATACGATAAAGGAGTTGAAAATAAGAACAGTTTTATTCGTAGTAGAATCTCCCAATAAAGCTAGGACAATAGCTTCTTTCTTTGGTAGACCTACGTACAGGGAATTCGATGGATTAAGAGTTTATGAAACAAATGTAGGAGAGATACACCTCGTCATAGCTTCATCAGGTGGTCATATTTTTGAAGTCGTAGAGGAAGATCTGCAAGAAGATAGTATTTATGGTATTGCTGTATCTAAATCTGATAGTAAGATATTATTCTTACCGAAATACGATTATATAAAAAGATGTCTTGACTGTGGGATGCAATTTGTTAAAGGTGATAGATGTCCGGTATGTGGATCATCAAAGTATAGATCTTCTAAAAATATTGTAGAAGCTTTGCAGAGATTAGCTTTGGAAGTTGAAGAAGTTGTCATCGCCACAGACCCTGATGCTGAGGGAGAGAAGATAGGATATGATATAGCTATAGCATTAGCTCCTTACGCAAAGTCTATAGTAAGAGCAGAGTTTCATGAAGTAACAAGAAGAGCTATTCTAAATGCTTTAAAAAATCCACGTGGTATCGATATACTTTTAGTTGAAGCACAGATAACTAGGAGAATTGAAGATCGATGGTTAGGTTTTGCGCTATCGGAATATGTAACATCCCAATTAAAGACACTGGGTTTAGTCTCACAGATTAAGGAAGGAAGATTAAGTGCAGGTAGGGTTCAGACTCCAACCTTAGGTAGAATTGTAGAAGTTTATCTGAATAGGATTAAGACGTCAAGGAAAAGCAAACTTATATATCTTGAAGGTGGACTTGTTATAGAAGTACCTCAATTAATATTGGAGGAAGTATTAAAGGAGGAAGTTAAAAGATTGTCGCCATCAAGAGTTGGTATTGTTTTCAAACCTCTTAATAAAAAAGTTGAAGTTTTAATACCCCTACCTCCTTTCACAACAGACGCGATGATCGCTGAAGCCCATAGAATACTAAGATTTGATGCTATAGAGGTTATGGAGCTTGCACAAGACTTATTTGAGTTAGGTTTCATAACATATCATAGAACTGACTCTACAAGAATTTCACCAGTAGGTATAAATGTTGCTAGAGAATATCTTATGAACGTGTTTGGAAGCAAATTCGAGGATCTTTTCGAACCTAGAACGTGGGGAGCCGGTGGAGCACATGAAGGCATAAGGCCAACAAAGCCTCTGGATGTAGTAAAATTAAGAGAATTACTGGCTGAAGGTGTAATAGAGTTGCCTACAAAGCTTACAGTAAACCACTTCAAATTATATGATTTAATATTTAGAAGATTTATAGCTAGTCAAATGAAACCTGCAATAATTGAAAAAACACGTTTTTTAGTTATAGTGAATGTTGATGGCAAGGAAGTAATCAAGAACACCATAGATTTAACTACAGGAATACTGAACCCTGGTTTTACATTAGTTTATGCACCGATAAGAATAATATCATTACCAACTACGGAATTTATGCTTAAACCTACTAAAATTGTAACTGCTATATTAAGCGATTATCAATTACCAACGCAAGGAGATATAATTAGGTGGATGAAGGAGACAAGCATTGGAAGACCAAGTACGTACGCAAAAATTATTGATACTATCATGAGGAGAAGATATGTTATGGGAGTCAAAGGAGGTGTGCTTCTACCAACTATAGAAGGACTTTATGTATATACATTGTTAGCCGGTACTAATTTCTCTGAAGGGATTTATAGTGCTGACGAATTTTTGGCAATTCTTAAGAATGTCTTCAAGAAGAGAGAGCAAGTTATAGATAATGTAGTAAAGTTACTGAATACTGTGCAGGATGGTATAAGCCACATGGTTAGTGTTAGAAGAACTAGAGAGTTATATGAGAGAATTCAAGCTATTGAAGAAAATAAGGTAGAGTATATAGAAGTTGTGTATGAATTATTTAAAGAAGTGTGCTCAAATATTTTCAAAGATTTTGAGAAGGGAGTAGAAATATGCAAAAAAATCCAGAAACAACTGTAGCTATAGTTCATGGTTCAATAGAATTAGGAAAATTAGATCAAAATATTCAAAGAATTGAAGAAATATCGGAGAAGGCTAAGGATGAAGGTGTGGATATACTTATCCTACCGTCTATGATAAACGGAGTTCCGATTTTTGAAATAAAGAAAAATCTTCGTATTAAAAGATCAGCTGAGACAATACCAGGTAGAACAGCAGAGTATCTAGCAAGAATAGCAAATAAATGCAACCTTTACATAGTTGCAGGGCCTATACTTGAGAGAAGAGGATCTAAGATTTACAGATCTGCTTTTGTTATAGAACCTACGATGAATATAAAATCTATTGTGAGTCAGTTACATACTCCTCTAGGATATGGTCAAGGTTCTGTACCTCCCATAGTATTTGTTAAGAATGCAAGCATAGGTATTTTTATTGCAGAGGATATTCAATTGCCTGAATTAACATTACTGATGAAGATGTCAGGGATAGACTTAGCACTATTTTATCCTTATCCACAGATAACTCCTGAAAAGATAATATCGATACTTAAAACAAGAGCGCTAGAACTTAATGTCATGGTTATAAGCATAGGATGCACAGTTAAACGAAAAAATGAGGAAATAATATTTGTGCCTACTACGATAATTGATGAAAATGGCATTGTTGTTCACGAGATCTTAGATAAAACTATTAAAATGGTTAAAATTTTAATACCTAATATTCATAGACGAGAACTTATGACTATGTCGACAGCTTATAAAAAGTTGTTGAAAATTTTATGTAAAACTATAATGTACCATATTAAGGGAACTTAAGTTGGTGGAAAACATTAATTTAATAAATTTACTGTGATGATGTAGGGGTTTTTGACGAGCTACTTTTAGCAGGTACTGCAGCAATAATTCTTCGAGTTTTCAGAACAATATCTACAAGATTTTGCGAAGCAAGCTCTCTTAAGATCTTTTTAGCTATGCTATATTTAATACTATACCTTTGAGCAATAGTTAAGGTAGTTATGAAGTCAGAGCTCTTAATATCTTCTGAAACCTTCTTCAAAAGTGATGGATCAATAATTCCTAATTTGTATTCTTTCTTCTCTTCTTTTGCCGCTTTCTTCTCTTCTTTTTTAGCTATCTTCGCTTGGCGTTTCTCTATGGAGCTAATAGGTTTTCCTCCTTTTGTCCCCATGACATCACCTACATTATATATTTATTATAAACTATCCTTAATATTAGAAGAAGTCTTATTTCACTTATATAAGTTTTCCTGCACATCATCGAAATTCGTCTAAGTCCTAGGTCTATATCTCCCCTAGCTTATATATTATCATCCTTGATATATCATTTTTGGTGCTAGCATGCGAATAATAACGGTAAAGATGCCTGAATCCTATATTGAAGCTATTGATGAGCTTGTTAGATTAGGAAGATATGCATCTAGATCAGAGGTTATTAGAGCAGCAATAAGAGAGCTATTAAAGAAAGAGCTCTGGTCCGTTAAAGGCGGGGGTGTTGAGGAAAGAAGTGTTAGGAGTAGGTACATCGAAGTTATAGATGATTTCAAGTGAAGTTACTTAGTTAAAAATCAAGTGGATTTTTGTCTGAGGAATGGTTTCTACATGTATTTTAGATTTGCTATACCTTATTGTTGATATAAAATTCGTTATAGAACGATAAAAAAATTAGAGTTTTAATCCATAAACTAAGTTTGAAGAAAGCGATGATGAAGGCTGGTATTGGTGATCGATGAAGAATGACATCAGGTCTGAGTTTCAATAAAAATGATCCTTCAATCAATATTGGAGATAAAGTACTCCTATACTTTGATAAAAAGCGCCGATGGATTGTAAAGATTGAGAAAGGTAAGGTCTTTTTAAGTGATAGAGGGAAGATCGAGCTAGATAACTTGGTCGGCCTAGTATATGGTTCTAAGGTTAAGACAAGTACTAATTTTGATGTATATTTAATGAAACCTTTACCTATAGACTACATTGAAAGAGGATTGAAAAGGGTCACACAAATCATATATCCTAAAGATCAAGGTCTCATTGTAATGCTTTTAGGTATAGCACCAGGTTTAAAGGTATTGGAGATAGGAGTTGGTACAGGATGTACAACAGCCATTTTAGCAAATATAGTGAAACCAACAGGTCATGTATATGGATATGAAGTTAGAGAAGATTTTATTAATATTGCTAAAAGAAATCTCTCAGAGCTAGGGCTACTTGATTATGTAACAATAAAGTTAAAAGATGCTCGAGAAGGTATTGATGAACGCGATATTGACGCCGCTATTGTTGATATTGGAAATCCCTGGGATGTTTTGGAGAGAGTTTATGAAGCTTTAAAACCATCTGCACCCATTGTTTTCTTTGTCCCCTCAATGAACCAAATAGAGAAACTATATAAAGCATTGATAGATTACGGTGGCTTTATAGACATAAGGTGCTATGAAGTATTGTTGAGGGAAATAAAGTTAAGTATAGAATCTATAAGACCTGCTAACTTCATGGTAGGACACACCGGCTATATAATGTTTGCTAGGAAAACTCTTAAATAACCATATAAAGATACTATTTTAACCCTATTCTTTAAACTTCTCATAAGTGGCAGGTATACCAGATATGACTATATCTAAAACCGTTGGCAAGTATGAAAATTTTAGCGAGTGGTTTGACTGGATAATATCTGAGGCAGAGATCTACGATTATGGAAGATACCCTGTTAAAGGAATGGGTATATGGCTTCCATATGGATTTAAGATAAGATACTATGTAGTAGAGTTGATGAGGAAACTCCTTGATTCAACAGGACACGAAGAAATACTCATGCCAATACTAATACCAGAAACAATATTCAGAAAAGAAAGCGAACACGTTAGAGGTTTTGAAGGAGAAGTTCTATGGGTAACACACGGAGGAAGAGAAGAACTAGACGTAAAACTTGTTTTAAGACCCACAAGTGAAACCTCAATTAGTTTTATGGAGAGTTTCTGGATTAAAAGTTATCGTCAACTACCTAAGAAGTATTATCAAGTAGTTAGCATATTTAGATATGAAACAAAAATGACCAAACCTATGATAAGAGTAAGAGAGATAACAACATTCAAAGAAGCGCATACACTTCATGAAGATTTTGAAGATGCAGAGAGGCAAGTTATTGAAGCTGTGGATATCTACAGAAAGTTTTTCGATACCTTAGGTATACCGTATATAGTATCAAGAAGACCTCAATGGGACAAATTTGCTGGAGCTTTATACACTATAGCGTTTGACACTCTTTACCCAGATGGAAAAACAGTACAAATAGGAACTGTTCATAACTTGGGCCAAACATTTACTAAAGTTTTTGATGTTAAGTTCCAACGAAGAGATGAACACATAGATTACGCATGGCAGACAAGTTATGGGATATCAGAAAGAGTTGTAGCCTCAATAATAGCTCACCATAGCGATGAGAAAGGCCTTATACTTCCATCTATTGTCGCCCCATATCACATCGTCGTCATACCTATTCAGCATGTTGAACAAGAGAAATACCAAAAAATTGTAGAGTATAGTAAAAGTATTGTTGAGAACCTAATTGAAAAGGGATATAGAGTACACTTAGATAAACGTGAAGAATTAAAACCTTCAGAGAAATACTTTGAATGGGAGCTTAAAGGTGTTCCGATAAGAATTGAGATAGGCTATAGGGAATATAAGAATAAAGCTGTAACAATATTTAGGAGAGATACATTAACAAAGAAGCTGGTTCCACTTGATTCATTAGCCGAAGAATTAGAGAAAACATTTGAAGAAATATGTAAGAATCTGAGTGAAAAAGCTTGGAAGTGGTTTAGAGAACACATTAGAATTGTTGATAATCTTGACGAAGCTATGGAATTGGTTAATAATGGGTTTATTACGTTGATTCCATGGTGCGGTTATGAAAATTGTGTGCAAACAAAGATCGAGAGTGTAGAAGGAGTCGATGTTCTTGGAGAACTTCTACCTATATCACAAGAAATTTTAGGGGTATCACAACCATTAAATAAGAAATGCGGATTCTGTGATAGAGAAGCTAGGAAGCTTATAGTTATAGCGAAAAGGTACTAAACACATATATACTCATAAAATTTTTAAAGAAATAGTCTAAACTAACTCAATAAGGTCGAGTGTTATGCCTAAGAAGAGGGAGAATAGAGGTCGTAGAAAAGGAGACAAAGGATCAGTAACAAGGGTTCACTGCGACAACTGTGGAGCACTAATTCCAGAAGATAAAGCAATCTGTGTAACTAGAATGTACTCACCTGTAGATCCTCAACTTGCTCAAGAGCTTGAGAAAAAAGGAGCTATAATAATGCGATACCCAGTAACCAAATGCTATTGTATTAACTGCGCTATATTCTATGGTATCATAAAAGTTAGATCAGAGGATGAAAGAAAGCAGAGAGCACCGCTTCAAAAGTTATCTTAATAGTTTTTGTAAATGTAAAAGTCTTTGCATCACTGTTATACATCCAAGTAAAATTAATAGAAGTATAGAAATATTCGTAATTATATCAAGATGCACTAATATGCCTATAAAAGCTATTAGCAAAAGAATAAGTCTTTCACCACGTTCAAGCAACCCTACTCCTTCCATCTTTATCCCAAACTTTTCCCCTAAAGCTCTTAAATAACTAACTAAGAAAGATACTGATAATGCTATTAACGTTAACTCTATTCGGATTCCTAGTAGAACTAATGAATAGAAAAACATAAACTCAGATACTCTATCACTAAAGGAATCCAATACAGATCCAAACCTAGTTACTCGTCCGAAGGCTCTTGCTAAAGCTCCATCCATAACATCAGCTAATGATGATAATAACATTAGCACCATTACAAAAACCAACTCCCTAAAAAATGCTGCAACAGGGCATAACATGGATAAAAAAAGTCCTATAAGCGTTATAGCATTTGGTGTTAATCTACATCTATATAGCTTAATCCCTACAATCTCAAGATACTTAGAGATTCGTTGCCTTAGCCTTGTCAACATCGATCTCACCTTTTATTATATCTTAGATCAATTCTAGGAGTACCTTAAAAGTTATTATCTTTAGTAGCATACGAATTTACCGAGATGAAGAAGAATCCGGGAACTGAAAAATGATGATAGGCTCGATAATCTACCTGATTTAAGGAAAACATATTTACCACTATAGAGTTTACATTATTGTATCCAATAATTTTAGATGTAGAGGCATAAAGTTGTTAACGGGTGATAGTAATAAGGGTAGCGAGGCAATTGAGAGAACTATTCCTTGTGATAGAGGATCCTCGCAAATTCGTAAAAACATTGGAATTATTGACGCGATTTAAGGTAAAAGTTCGTGGGGTTGTAGCAAATATGAAACGTGTTCAAGGTGTAATTCTTTTAGATTATGAGGGATACAGATACCTCATCAATAATAATGTGGATCTAGATGGATATATAATAAACATTGATGTTGATGGGCTCAGCAAAGGTGTTGCAACTGCAATTATATACACAAGGTCCCTTATCATTAACCCATTGAGAAGAATAATCGTAGGTATTGATTATGGGAAAAATATTGGTGTAGCCATAGTTGTTAACGATGATATCGTCCACACTAATAAATACAGGATAGCCGAAGAAGCTCTTGAAGATATAAAGTTTTTTGTGTATAACGTAGAATCCACTTCAAAAATTATAAGGGTAGGTATCTCGAATAGTACTGATGATAATTTCGTAGGCAAGGTTATCGAGGTATTTAAAGAGGTTGCATCTATAGAATTTGTACCTGAAAACAAGAGTTCTAAAAATAGATACTTAGTAGAAAATGCGAAGTTATCAGATGACGAAGTAGCTGCAATTAATATAGCACTATATAGAAGGGGTCAGTAATTGAGCAATCAATGTCTTCAATTCCCAATTTTTGTTATTCATAGATAAAAACCATAGTTAACGTGTTCAAAATGTGGGAGTCTTTACCTATAGGGCAACAACCTTCACAATTATTACAAAGTAGAGTAGAAGTTGAGAAAGGGGCTCTAGTTAGAGTGATAGGCCCAGCTAGGGTACAAGTTCTCGACGGATGTATAAGAATACTAGGTATTAGTATTTGTAAAGGAGAAGCTATTGTCGTTAATAAATATAGAAGTTATTGCCTTATCTCTCTAGAAAATGCTGTGCTCAATGTTTCACTTGGTGAAGGAGGTAGTATCGAAAAACCGTCCCCAGGAGAAGAAGTTATAGCTGAGTGGGAATCAGTAGCTAAAGCAATAGTTAGTAGCGTTGATACAGTAGTAGTTGTACTAGGTGCTGTTGAAAGCGGTAAGACTTCGTTCTCAACTTTGCTTTCAAATATAGCTTTAGAAATAGGCCGTAAACCATGTATTATAGATGCAGACGTTGGCCAAGGAGATCTAGCTCCACCGACTTTTATAGGTATGAAATGCTTGGACAGGAAGATTCTTTGGCTGAGAGAGGAGAAAGGAGACTATATAAAGTTTATCGGGTTCTTAACGCCTTCTATATCGATAGCCATGACTAAGATAATTACAGGGGTAGTAGAATTTGTTAATAAAGCCAAGATTATGGGGAGAGACTTTATAATAATAAATACCGATGGATGGTTTGGCGACATAAGTTCTATAGAATACAAATATTCTTTGATTAAGTCGGTAACACCGTCTTCTATCGTTATATTGGGGGGAGAATTTTGTTCACCTTTTAGATCGATGTTTAAGAAGTCTTCGGTAAATGTTTATTGTTTGCCCAAGCCTAGGGTTATTAGAGAGAGGAGCAGGGAGGATAGACGGGATCTTAGGAAAATAAATTATAGGAAGTGGTTTAGTGATATGAAGAAGATGTGCATAGATTTGGATAATATAAGTATAGCAGGTGTATGTGCTTTCAGTGGAGCAACAGTTTCTCGCGATGAAATAGCAGAGTTAGAGAAATTTTTGGGTACTAAAGTAATCTTAGCATCGAAATACATTGACGCTGACGTTGTAGTAGTACCTGACGAAGCTCAGGTACCAAGGGAAGTTTTAGAGCGTTTTGAACGTAAGCTGTTAATAGTAAAACCTTCGAATGTTAGAGGAGTTATATCAGCTATACTCGATAAAAATCTTAATGAAGTAGGCGTGGCAATTATCGATGAAATAAACTTCAATATAAGGAAGATCTGTATACAAACATCATACTCCGGAGAGATAAGCGGTTTAATTATAGGTAGGGTTAAATTAGATGAGCAGTGGAATGATAGTATTAGGTATCCAAGATGTGTGATATAATGATGTGCACAAGTTTAAAACGTTTTGTTGAATCTCTTCGTGAAGAATTAATAGATATAACTGAGAAGAATTTAAAGAGAGATCTAGAGCCTACTTTTTATTTAGCTAAAGCTGATAAAGAGCAGAAGATGGTTTTATTCAAGGTTGTTAACAGTCCATATTTTTGTGTTGGTAATGTACTCAACTCTAGAAAAAGATTATATAAATATGTACTTGGGGTTGATACTGATATAGATGCATATAAGAAAGTATTATCGTTAACTCCTATAAAGCCTAGAGAGGCTAGCTTTAAGGATAGATACGAAGTATTGTCAGAAGTTGATCTTGAGAAAGCTCCTTTTATAAAGTTTTATCCTAGCGATGGTGGGAGGTATCTTTCATCGACAATCTTCATTGCCTGTTTAAATGGGGTATGCAATGCATCAATCCATAGAACTATGATTGTATCAAAAGATTCTGTTGTTGCAAGAATAGTTCCGAGGCATCTTAGGTATATCTATGATAATTATATGAGAAGAGGTGTCAAGGAAGTTCCAGTAGCGATTGTAGTAGGTTCTCACCCAGCAACACTATTTTCTGCTACAATCTCTCCACCTTTTGGTGTTTTTGAATTAGAGCTTATACCTCAGATAGTCAAGGACTTTACGATAACGTTTACTCCAAGGTATAATTTACCTGTACCAGCAGATGCTGCATTAATTCTTGAAGGTAGAATAACAGATACAATGGTGCCTGAAGGTCCATTTGTTGATCTTCTTCATCTATACGATACTGTTAGGAATGAACCTTTGATAAAAATAGACGCAATGTATGTTAATTACGATGAGTATTTTAACGTTATTCTACCTGCAGGTAGAGAACATAAACTACTTCAAAGTTTCTATAGAGAGGTACTTATTTGGGATTATGTATCGCGTACAGTTCCTAAAGTTCATAAAGTAAGACTTTTAGAAGCATCGGGTTCATGGATAGTAGCAGCGATATCTATTGAGAAAGCACATGATGCTGATGCAAAAAATGCTGCTTTAGCAACTTTTGCAGCTCACCCAAGTCTTAAAATGGTTATAGTAGTGGATCCCGATATAGATATAGATTCTGAGTATATGTTGTTATGGGCTTTATCAACAAGGTTTAGGGGTAAAGATAGCTTGGTTGTGATAGAAAAAGCAAGGTGTTCAACCTTAGACCCAAGTTCACCAACAGGTATTTGCGATAAAATAGGATTTGATCTAACTTTACCTCTTTCAGAGGATAAAGCTAGGTATAGGTATGTTGAAGTAGGGTAACGCTATGTATCTATCCAAATGGGAAGAAAGAGCTTTTCAAGGAGAATTTGGGGAAGCTATCCAACTAGCTATGAATGTAGTGGTTAAGGTATGTAAAGCACTTAAGGGTGAGAAACTTGTTGAAATAGCTCATGCTCATGTTTCAGGTGTTTCATATTTCAATATAGGTGATGAAGGTCTTCAATTGCTAGAGGATATTGTTAAAAAGAATGCTAAGACATTAGTATATACAACAGCAAACCCTGCATCTATAGTTATAGTGAAGGAATTCACGGACAAATACGATTATACTATCATAGCTAAACAGATGAAGATAATGAAGTTGCTACTAGCTATGGGGATAGATGAGAAGAGCTTTACATGTATACCATACAAATTGAGAACACCAAGATATAGAGAACACCTTGCATGGGCTGAATCAAGCGCTGTTATATATGCTAACTCCATCCTAGGTGCTAGAACGAATAGGGAAGGAGGTATAATGGCTCTTATGGCTTCGATAGCAGGCAGAACATGTTTTTGTGGAATGCATTTAGATGATGAAAGAAATCCGACAGAGGTTATAGAGGTTGAATTTCCTGTTGATTCAATAGCTATAGCATCGGCTCTAGGTCTATACATAGGGAATATAACAGGAGGTGTTCCATACATAAAAATGAACTTGAAGATCCGTGAACAACTTAAAAATGTAGCTTTAAAATCAATGCTATCTTCTATCGCATCAACATCAAGTTCAGCGCTAGCGTTATTAGAAGGAATATCACCAGAAGTCAATAGAGTGGATAGAAGTTCTTTGGAAAAGATATCTATTGATTATCATGAAATTAAGAACTTTATTGGATCTAAATGCTCAAACAGTTTATTGTTGGGATGCCCTCATGTTGATGTAGAGGAAGCTAAAGAGATATTAATGGAGATTAAATCGAAGCTTAAGAATTATGATATAGAAAGAATATTTATAGCGTTACCAGAATTCGAAGTATATAGCCTACAGCATCTTCATCTACCTAATCAGTTAACAGATGTTGAAGTAGTGTATTTACCAGGGGTATGCCCAATAGTATCGAATTTAAAATCTATAGAAATACAATCTCTCTGTACATTACATGGTAAAGCTTATCATTATTTACCTAGATTATCAGGGGTACAGGCTTGCCTATTGAATATTGCATAGATCAAAAGAACGATGTTACAGAGGTTATCGAAGGAGAGGTTGTTAAAGTATCAGCAATATCTTTTCTAGGTGATATTGACAAAGATAAAGGTGTAATCGTATCTGTTGATAGTAGTTGTACTGGATGTAGTATTACGGGTAGAATTCTAGTTGTTGAAAAGTTTAGAGGAAGTACTGTAGGTACGTATGTCATCTACTCCCTATGTAGGAAAGGTTTAGCACCTAAAGCAATCATATGCCTAGAACCTGACCCTGTTGTAGTTGCGGGTGCTGCTTTATGTGGAATACCAATGATATACGGTGTACCAAAAAATATATTGCAACAGATAACATCAGGAGATAAGGTTAAAGTTATCCCTAAGAGGGGCAGACTATGTATAGTGATAGAAAAGGCTTATTAGTAGCTATAGAAGGTATAGATGGTGCTGGTAAAACTACAGTTGCGAAAAAACTTGTTAAAAGACTTGAAGAACTAGGTTTTGAATCAGAGTACACATATGAGCCTTACTCATCACCTTTTTCAGAAGCTTTAAAAAGATATGTAGAGGAATATGGCGAAGCTGAGGCTGAGATAGAGACTTTAGCTATGGCTCTCGACAGGCTATTCCATGTGAGGAAATTTATAGAGCCTTTGCTTAGCAAAGGTGCGATAGTTATTACCGATAGGTATGTGTATTCTTCTATAGCGTACCAAGGAGCTAAAGGAGCAGATATAGAGTGGATAAAGATTGTAAACAAATACGCAATAAAACCAGATTTAGTTATCTATCTCAGAGTTCCACTTGAAGTAGCGCTCGAGAGAATAAAAAGAAAAGAACAAAGATGGAAATACTTTGAAGATGTTAATAGACTTAAAAAAGTACAAGAAATATATGAATCGTTAGTAACCCAAGGATTAATGATCTCTGTGGATGCAACACGAGATATCGATGAAATCATAGAGGATTGCTTAAATATTATATTAACAAATATTAGTAAAAATAAGAGTTAAGAAAGCTTTAGAATAGCTATAATCGATTGCAAATACCTTTGCTTATTCGCGAAGTTTGTCAACTCTTCATATTAGAAGGATCTCCTCAGGGGCAAAGACGAATAACAAGATTTATAAGTTCTCTCTGCTATGCTATTATTTATGATGAGCACTAAGCCTAGCTGGGTTATAGGTAACGAACTTGAGACGTAGCTTATGATTGAACTGATAAACAATATATAATCCCAGGTCTCCTAATATCATAAGGAGCTATATATCCAAGCAGGGAAGGGGGAAGCCGATAATCCATGTACTATGCAGATGATTAAGATCTCCGATACTGATATGTGATGAGGCCCCGCAGTAATGATAAGATAACAATAAATTTGTTTATCGATTTCAATTAACAACAAAGCTTATATTACTACAATTAAAGTATAATTATAGCAAATCGGGAATGCGGGCCGGTAGCTCAGCCTGGAAGAGCGCTCGGTTGGCATCCGAGAGGTCCCGGGTTCAAATCCCGGCCGGTCCACCAATATCCTCATAAATATTGCTCTGCCTCATGAAGTAGGATCCATTACAAATGGTATATAGAGCTAGTTTAAATCAAATCCATGGGTATAGTACTATGTACTCTAAGAATTTCTACGATTAAATAACTTCACTATGCTATATAAGGTTGAAGTTTATATATATCATATCTCCTCAATGCGCGATGAAGTAGTCCATCCTATCCAGATTAGCATAGTTAAGTTTTCTTGTACCAGAAGGTGAAAATATATTGTTGTTAAGTTCATAACTAGCATCTATAGCGTGGAATCGTACAAGGTTTATACAGAATTTTGATAGTCTAGCTATTATAAGTTAGGCTTCTTCTTTTGACGGAAAAGAACTAGAACCTACGATACCAACTCTTTGAAAACTTAACCTCTGATCACCTGCGTAGAGATGGCCATCGGGATCTACATATATGTGATCACGCTCACTTACTGATTTGTGAAGGTAATTATCAAGGCTTATGTCTATTTGAAGAGAGCTATCCCAAGGGGAGTAGAATCTAAACATTTTTCACCTTTTAATGTAGCTAGTGTAGGCATAGTTATTATAATCCTTGTAGTAATAATCGTAACTGTCAATGTGATAGGAGTAGTAATCGTAATACAATGTGTGCTTAGCTATTTCTCTAATAATTGATGTTAAGAATGATAATTGAAGATTTATAGAAGTTGTTGTCGCTATTACAGTTGGTTGCTATAGGTGGTGTTAATATGGAAGACACTAGATGAGCATCAGTAATATAGCTACCTAAGTATATAGTCGCTGATACCAGAACCAATACTCACGGCAAACATAGATATTATCAATGCTATAAACATTCTTGAAAATTTAACGTTCGTTATCTATCTTCACATAATCCATATAACACTTTAAAATATATTGTTAAACTTTTTCATCGAAATTTATCTTAAGAAACTTATCTATACTTTTATTGGTTGAATATACTGTTCTCAAAAACTAGCTCTAATTGATAGTTTTACTCGCCTCCGTTTTAAAATATCTAGAAAAGTGAAGTTATGATTATGGCTGGAAACAGATGTTGAATAAGAAATTGGCTCTACTAATAGCAAATACTATGAAGAGTTTAAATCTTGATAAAGTAGATACTGATAGTTTTGAATTTAGATTCGTTGTCCAGAAAGTAAGTTATGTACTACAGAAGGTTGGGTGTGATTTAGGGTTGAAGTTTGGATGGTATTCTCTCGGTCCTTATGCTAAAATTCTTCAGAACTACTATAATATGGTTGCTAGTGTTCTTAATGTTGAGATGTATGGGGGCTCTGGAATTGAAGAAGAATTGGAGGGGGATCTTAAGATTTGCGTTGAGAAAGCTGTTACGTTTTTAAATGATTACAAAAAGTATGTAGGGGAGATCAACGTTGAATCCTTAGAAATATTAGCTAGCTTAATGATGCTATGTACAGAAATTTACCCTAAACCTAGTAGTCCTGTTGATGAGCTTCTAAAGCGTAAGAAGAATATATCCCAAGACCTCGCCGTAAAGACATGGAAATTTTTAGTAGATAAAAATATTTGTACTCTATGAGAGATTCTAGAGTAAGTGAAAATTTTCACTTTAATTTAATTGGGGACTTTTGTGGCCGTTATAGAAAGTGGGGTAAAAAATGTAGTGAAACGCATATATGACGAGGTTCACGGATATATCGAGTTATCAGAAGTTGAGCTAGAGATTGTGAATACCTCGGTTTTTCAAAGGTTAAGGTATATAAGACAGTTAGCAACAGCGTGGTATGTTTATCCTGGAGCTACGCATACAAGGTTTAGTCATAGTATAGGAGCTATGCATATAGCAGGGCTTGTTTCAACAAAACTCTATAAGTATGGATATATATACGAACCTGAAGATATACAATTGCTAAGATTAGCAGCATTGCTCCACGATATTGGCCATACCCCATTCAGTCATGCTATCGAGCCTTTCTACAGATATAAATTGGGATTAAATCACGAAGATATATCTAGGGTTGTGATAGAGGAAAGCCCGGAGATAAGAGAGGTTCTCTATAGATATGGTTATGACTATAAAAAGATAATAGCAATTCACGAAGGACGATACAAAGAACCTTTACATAACCAGCTACTTTCAAGCGATGTTGATATAGATAGGATGGACTATTTGATAAGAGATGCTCTACATACAGGAGTTTCTTATGGAACAATAGATTTGCAAAGACTTATAGCAACACTTGTTGTAGACGGTGATGGAAATATAGCTATCCTAGATAAAGGGATAGACGCTGTTGATAATTTCTACTTAGCGAGGATGCATATGTATAAAGCTGTGTACTATCATAAAACCTTAGTTGGCTACGAACTTATACTTAGAAAAATCTACGAGCTTCTACATGAATACTATGCAGATGAAACATTGCTTTTCAAAACTATACAGGACATAAGGAAAGCTGTAAAGAATGAGGATATAGTTTACTGGAATGATGATTGGCTTATAGGTTTCATGATGAACGTATATAGGTCTGCAAATGCCCCAAAAGAACTTAAAGAACTTATCGAAGCATTCTTCAAGAGGCGTGGATACAAGGTAGTTATAGATATATCCAACTTTAGTAATAAACCACTGAACGTTGAAATTGATAAAGATATAGAGAATATACAAAGTATTAGTTCAATCATTAGACGCATTGTTGAAGAACATCAGATGGCATCCTTTGTCGATGATATAAAAATCCTAGATGAAGATCCTCACGTAACCCCAAGGGTAATACTAGCGGGTAGGAAATCTATACCCATCACCGATTATAATGGTAGTATTGTAAAGTACATTCCTCGAAGGTATCATGTGAGAAGGCTCTACGTTTTAAGTAGTAAATGGAATAGAGTTATAGAAGAACTTAAGCTTAGAGGATTTATATCATGATAAAACTCCTAGGTTTAGGACTATCTATAGACTTCATACCTATTGGTACAATACTACGGCTAACTACATGTAGAAAAGTGATTCTGGATCTCTATACAAGCTCTTGGTATCCATCACTAGAATTGCTTGCCGAGGTACTTAAACGAAAAGGAATTGAAATTGTGAAAGCAAAAAGAAGCGACCTAGAGGGAGAATCAATAATAAAGATTATCGAAGAATCTAAACACAAGGACATATGTATAGCTGTCGTTGGTGATCCATTGATAGCTACAACCCATAATGCTATAATTGTGGAGGCATTGAAAAATGATTTAAATGTAGAAGTTTTCCCAGCATCATCTATATTAAACATTGCTATATCTCTTAGCTGTTTACAAGCCTATCGTTTTGGAAAAATAGTGACTATAGTTAAACCCAAGAATGGTATAGTATATGAATATCCTCTCCATGTAATAAAATCCAATAGAGAGCGAAATCTTCATACATTAGTGCTTTTAGAAATAGATCTTGAAACAAATTACTTCATGACACCTAAAGAAGCTCTTGAAATACTATTCAATATCCAGAAGACCTATGGATATAAAGTTATAGACTATGAAGATAAAATTATTGTATTGAAAGCAATAGGATACGATAACAGTTCCATAGAGGTAAAGAGAGCAAGAGAAATACTAAGCAAAGAATACGTACCAACACTATATACATTAATTATACCAGCAGAAACTCTACATCCAATAGAAAAAGAGTGCCTAGAGAATATCGCTAAGATCAAACTAAAACCGTTGATATCAATAGAAATATTCAAGAGTATAGTCGATATTATAACTTCGTATAGTATGAAGCAAAAACTATTTAATGTCTAACAAAAATGAGTTTACAACAGAAAGGTGCCGCGGTAGCTCAGCTCGGTGGAGCGCCGCCCTGGTAAGGCGGAGGTCCCGGGTTCAAATCCCGGCCGCGGCTCCACATACTCATTCCACAGATATATGTATATATAATTGAGAGAATTCAAATTTGTATTTAGCTCTATTAAGATTTAAAAGTTATTGCAATAAGTTTAGTTATGCGTTTAGATGTGGATAATTTCGCGCTGATAAGATGATGTATTTCCCGCATTACCGAACCTTATGAAAAGGTTTGGATTGCTATGACCGTAGGTGGTCTAGATTTAGCTGCTTACGATAATAGATGTAGTGGTTTTGCTGTTATAAATGATTTAGGTATTGTTGAGGAACTTACATGTCTATATAGTGATAATGTTATCTTGGATAACATTAGGAGGTTTTCTGTAGAGGTTTTAGCTATTGATGCACCTATAATTGAGTATCCTAGATTTAGAGAAGTAGATAGAGAAGCTATTAAAAAAGGCTTCAGAGTGTTTCCTCCAACTTTTGGCTATATGAAGGTCTTGACAACTAGGGCGTGGAGATTATTCAAAGAGATAACGTCTATGAATGTAACGGTTATAGAAACACATCCTAGAAGCGCTTTGAAAAACTCAGGATTTAGTGAAATTCTTGATCTTTGTAAAGTTTTAGGCGTTTCACTAGAAATTCATTTATTTAAAATTAATAGAAAAGATTTAAGAGATGCTCTAATATCTGCAATAGTTGCGCTATGCTATAGGAGATCAACATGTATAGATGCTATAAAGGCATCTGATGGGATTATATACTTGATATCAAAATTGAAAAATATACGTTGAATATGAATAAATGTACTAACCGACGATTTCCTCAAATCAGCATATAGCCCTTAAATCATTTTACGTCATCTACGGCCACGACCTCATCATCTATATTAACCTAAACATATTTGTAGAGATATAAGTTATTTAAACACAACTTATTGAAATACATATTATGTGAATACAAGGAAACCTATTCCCGGTATCTCAATTCACTTTAGTATTACAAAGAATTTTGAACTTGTGAATAGACTTACTGAAGAAGCTCTTAATCTACATGCTAAAATTATTAGATTTGATATTTGGTGGAATGAAGTTGTATCTAGAGGTGGATTCGTACTAAGAAGTAGTTTAGCATGGTATAAAAACCTTGTTGTATATATGTTGGAAAAAGGGTTGATACCTTTAGTTATACTTGGCTCTGGAGTTACTAAGAGATCTATGGATAGATCTGGTGATGATAAACGTTTTCTTGGATTAGTATATAGCTATGCGTATAGTATTTCAAAAACTTTGAAACCCTATGTAAATTTTTACCAACTAGGTAATGAATTGAATAATCCTTTACTGTCTATACCTTGGAGTGTAAGGTATAGTTTTGTTGAAGAGTTATGTAGAGGAGTAGCCGATGGATCTAGTAGAAGTATTAAAATTTTGAATATAAATATCGACGTTCCAAGATGGGAGAGGTATATTGAAGAAACGAAAAAACTAATAAAAGAATGCATTGATATTATTGGTGTAGATCATTACCCAAATACGTGGAGTTTGCCACGGGATAATTATTGGAAACAACTCCAATATCTTCTTCATTCACTAAAATTTCACGATAAACAACTAGCTATAACTGAGGTGGGATATGCTTCAGAGTTAAGGTTATTTGGAAAAACTGTTCTAAATAGAGAGAAATGCCAGGGAATGTTTATAGAAAATATTTTCCGATCTCTTGATAAAGTCGTAGAATACACCCCTTTAGCTTTTGTTATATGGTATATGCTCTGGGATGAAGATCCTACAGCCTGTGAACCTATCAGTGGTTTTGGTTGGTGTGGCTGGGGGGTCTTGAGGAAAGATTTCTCTAGAAAACCTGGGTGGTATCTCTTAAAGAAATGGTTTAGGTACCTAATAAAAGAAAGCGATGGTTTTAACTTATAGAAAACCTTTAAACTTTGCATTCTTAATGATGCAAAGAGACTTATACCCAGCATTGCACCTCTTAAGGTTTAAATGATGAAAGGGTAGGTTGCTGAGAACTATGATGAGTAGCTTCATCACTGACAATAATGCCTATATCGTATAAGCTATGACACAATTTCACATGGTTTAAGTACTGTATAAGCTTTAACCCTTGTTCTACTACTGATTATCGCTCCAACTTTTATATACTCTCTTCCTCTTCTTTCTATTCTTATCACTCTTGCAATTCTCATATGTTCCGGTATGATATTTAAGGTTACAACCCCTGGCTCTATGGTGCTATCTTCTCCGATTACTGAGAAACCTATGTAGGATCTGCTACCTATTGTTGTATTCTTCTGAATAGAACTCCACACTATCTCTGAATAAGCTCCTACAACGTTATTCCCTTCTAATGAGACGTAGCTCCTTATAAGGGTGTGGCTTCCAATATAGCAATTTCTACCTATGTAAACAGGACCCTTTATTATTGCGAAGTGATCTACCTCAACATTATCGTCTATTATAACAGATCCTTCTATTGCAGATGTAGTGCTTATTCTAGCAGTACTACTTATTATTGTTTTATCGAGATGGTGTAATACATATAAAGTTGCTCTAAGTAAATCCCATGGATATTCTATGTCGATCCACCAACCACTCCATATGGTTGGTCTTAATTTGTAATTCTTATTAATAGTGTTTAATGCATTAATAAAATTACTGTATGTCTCAATATAATCTAAGAATTCCTTGGGCAGTACATAAGCTCCTCCAACAGCATAATAACCTGAAGTATCAAATATACTGGATCCACTAACGAATACATCTATAGTGGATAATTCTTTCAATTTTGCTACTGTATACTCTTCAGCTTCCTCCTCGGGAACAAGAACTACACCATACTTGCCTTCTGCGTATAGAGACACTAGCTCTTTATACATTTCAGTAGGCGCTATAACATCACCATAAACAAGTATAAAATCGCTATTTATAGCGTCTCTAACAGACAATATAGCTCCTTCTATCTCGGGTTTTTTCTGTGAAATAACTTCAATTCTCAGTTGTTTTCCATATCTATTAGCAATATCTTCAAAATTTCTAGGATCATTAACGACAATGAAAACATTTTTAAAGCCTAGCTTAACAATATTGTCTAAAACATATTCAACTAGATATCTGCCTAGTAGGCTAAGGAGAGCCTTTGGTTTACCCCCTGTAAGTACCTTAATCCTTTCTCCTACTCCTCCAGCCAGTACTACAACCGGTATGTTCTCCATATTTTAAACACCTATTCTACTGTTACGGTTTTAGCTAAATTTCTAGGTTTATCTGGATCAAGACCTTTGGCTACAGAAGTATAGTAAGCTATAAGTTGGTATGGTATTGAATACAATATGGCAGCTGTGTAAGGTGTTAACCTAGGCATTTCAATAATAAAATCAAGTTTCTTACTGAGATCACCATAATTTTTAGGGATGAGACCTACTGTGAATGCCCTTCTAGCCTTCATCTCCTCTAAGTTGCTTAGAAGAAGCTCCTTATATTCATCATCAAATATTGCAAAGAATACAGGAAAATCTTCTTCAACAAGAGCTATAGGTCCATGCTTACTCTCTCCAGCAGAATAAGCTTCTGCATGAATATATGCAATCTCTTTAAGTTTCAATGCACCTTCCATAGATATTGGAACCCCTATACCTCTTCCTAAATAGAACGCATTAGTCTTACTCTTAACCTTCTCCGCTAATCTTCTAATTCGTGCCTCATTTAGAAGAATCACACTTTCAGCAAACTCCGGCAAAATGCCCATCTCTTTTCGTATTAGATTCAAATACTCAATATTTTCAATATCTAAACTTTTTGCAAGCTCAACAGCTATATACAGTAAAACAAGTAGTTGAGCTGTAAATGTTTTCGTAGCTGCGACAGCTATCTCAGGACCCGCCCTAGTATATAGAGCTACGTCAGATTCTCTTGGAATCGTACTGAAAAGCACATTAGCTAAGGCCACTACTTTTGCTCCATGTTTCCGAGCTTCTCTTACAGCCATGAGGGTGTCAATTGTTTCACCAGACTGGCTTATCGCTATAATCACATCACCTTCCCTAAAAACTTTCTTATACTGTAAGTACTCTGAAGCAATAAAAGATATAGCATTCAATCCACACAATGTGTTAAACATATATCCACCTGCTAAAGCAGCATGATAAGAGCTTCCGCAAGCTGTAAGAAAAACTCTATCGGCATTCGAAATTACTTTAATAACCTCAGCTATCTCAGAGGTAATGCTTATTAAGGTATTTTTGAGGGCTAGTGGTTGCTCATGTATTTCTTTAAGCATGAAGTGTGAAAAACCTCCTTTAGCAATCATGTCGGATGTCCAGTCTATAACCTTTACCCTTTTCCTCCAATCGATTACTCCTTTCTCCAGATTCTCTATGTATATATCTGAAGGCGATATATAACCAAAATCACCATCATCTAAAACTATAACCCTGCTTGTGTACCTAAGGAATGCAGGTATATCACTAGCTATAAAGATAGCACTGTCATGAATACCTATGACAAGAGGAGACACATTCCTAATAAAATATATTTTATTAGGTTCACTTGAAATAACTATAGCTAGTGCATAAGCTCCATTCAATATTTTGACGAGTTCTCTTAAAGCTTCTAACGTAGTACAACCCCTACTTAGCAAATCCTCTAAAAGATGAGGGACTACCTCGGTATCAGTATCACTTCTAAATATATGACCTCTCATCTTAAGATTCTCTTTAAGCTCTAGGTAGTTATGAATAATACCATTATGAACAACAGCTATGACCCCTCTGCAATCTATATGAGGATGGGCATTAATATCGTTTGGTTCGCCATGAGTAGCCCATCTTGTATGACCAATAGCTAATTTACCGTCGAATTCATCGAATCCAAGCTTCTTATCAACGTCCGTAATCTTACCCTTACTTTTCCTTACAATAATTTTATTGTAACTAGAGATAGCAAACCCGACAGAATCATAGCCTCTATACTCAAGGTTAAGCAAGCTCTCCTTAATTAAAAGTCCAATAGATTTACCAAAGTATTTGCTACAAAAATCACTACATATAATACCTATAATCCCACACATTTCACTAATCCTCCCTTACTTTTATCTTTATGCTCTAATTTAAAACATCTTAGTTACAGAGTTTATTGACTAGGTATGTATTGGTATACTATACCGCTATGAATTCTTATTAAGCTTGAAGTATACAATAATACATTAGATGATGTTAAAGTAGCTCGCACTGAAATATGATGTAGTTGGCACCCACTGATTAAAACTATTTAATACCATGGTAAAAAGCGTCAACAGACATCTAGTAATATTATGCAAATCTATTACGAATACAAAATTACATTCAATGATATTAATTTATATATCACGATCAATATGTTATCTAACTTAAGTACATTACCTTCAAGACCAAAAGAACTTCAGAATACTATTGATTGAGCTACAACTCGTGACAAATCTGATGTTATTTATTATCTTTAAATACTTTGAATTTTGATATAAATAAATAAATGTGCCGAAGAATAAACCTGTAAAGGTCATCATAAAGTATATTTCATTAGATAGCTAATTCGCATATAGTGATTTCTAAATTTTTAATTTTTAAATTTATATTTGGAAAACTGGGAAAAACTTTAAACGGACCCCATTCTTGTCAAATAGAATACTTAAATATAAAAAGTTACGTACTCTACAGTGTAGACAATAATATTCAAAGATAATTTGATTTAGCTTTGCCAGTAAAGGGGTGTCTAATGTTATCTGAAGAAAATATAGATAATCTACTTAAAGATCTAGTTGAAGTATCTCTATTATGGGATCAATTAGGAGTTATCTATGGACGTATAGAAGCTTCATGGGTTCCAACACCTATTGGCATCGTAGAATTTGTATTTGACTTAATTTCTATAGGTTCTGGAGATATTGTTGTAGATCTTGGTTGTGGCGATGGAAGAGTAGTAATTGAAGCAGCTAAACGCGGAGCTAAAGCTCTCTGCATAGAGATCGATGAGAGACTTCTCAAGATAGCTCGTAAAAATGCTCAACAGTTAGGTGTAGCGGATAATATTCTCTTCATAAATAATGATATATTAAACGTTAACATATCGCAAGCTACAGTTGTTTATACATATCTAACAACTAAGGTTCTCAATAAATTGAAGATTAAATTCTTTAAGGAACTAAAACCTGGCACTACAATTATTTCTCTAGTCTATAGTCTAGGGTGGCTAGAACCTATTGAAGTTGTAGAAGTATCACCTGAGAATAAGTATTACAGGATCTATATATACATAATCTGATTATAAACGTTTAGATGAATCTATATGCTATAAATTCAATTTTATATATATTTACGTGGAACCCATGTACCTATACTAGATAATATGATGAAATAGCTGAGCGCTGAAACATGATGTACCCGGTGCTTCTGACATATCAATGAATTATTGAATTATTCTACAACATATATTTGCCAAATCACATTGAGAGCACTGCGGATTTCTAGCTTTACAAACTTTTCTTCCATGTGTAATTAAAAGGAAATGCAAATTCCGTAGTTTCTCAACATCGTTCTCTAGTAAATTCATTACCTTATTTCTTATAGCTTCATAATTATCTCTAGGTGATGCTAAACCTAATCTCCTAACTACTCTATTGATATGGGTGTCTATAGGAAAAGTTGGTCTGTTCAATATCATTAACAAGAAAACATCTGCTGTCTTAAATCCTACACCAGGGAGACTTAGTAATATTTTTCTCGCTTGTTCAGTATCCATACCTTCTAACTTTACAAAGAAATCAGGTTCTGCTGATATTCTCATAGCTAGGTCCTTCAATATTCTAACTCTTCTATACGTTAATCCTGCTACTCTAATTAACTTAGCTAGATAATCGTCTGAAGTTTCAATGATCTTCTTAGCTGTTATCGATTTTAATGAATTCTTCAAATTTTTAAAAGCTTGGATAGCATTTATATCATTGGTATTTTGGCTAAGTATTATTGCTATAAGAACCTCGAAATAATTAGGTTTATCCATAGCAAATAGAGATCCTACAACGAATTCATTTAAGTTTATAGTATATTTTTGAGAAAGAATTTCTAGAATTTGATGAAGTTTATCTTTATCCCATATACATTGAGATACAAGGTTTTTCACTATCTCACTCTAAGTTGGATTTTAATAGTTATTGTTGCAGCTCAAGAAATAAATCATGATGCAATCATGGTAATATGTTAACAATACGTAGTGTTATTGTTCTTACCTTATATTAAGCTATATATTATGTAAGGGTGACTAGTGATTAGAAGAACTAATATTAAGATGGCATCGAGATATGATTTTTTGCTATCTTTTATATTAACTTTAATAATTGTCATAATTGAAACAATTATAATAGCATTAAATATAGGTATAATACTTGTGAACTCATTTCAGGACTTACTATATTCTCCAATTAAAATATGTGTATATATTGCATATGTATTGAGTGTGTTCTTCATACCAATGATATCAATGCGGTTTGTTGACTTTGTAAATGATATACGCAACATATATAAATTCTATGTTATTAAGAGCCTAGCATTAGAATCGATTGATTTTATAGATAAGTTATCAAAAATATTACCTATTTCTTTGCCTTTAGCCTTTCTCTTCATAATTATAAGCGTTGTTTTCAAGGTATATATTCTCTCCCTCATAGCCTTGATACCTCTAGGTCTATACCTCATTCTCTTAATAAAACCTTTTTACAATGTCTATAATCATAGTAAAAGAATTGATATAGAGCTACCTTGGTTTTTAGTGTTACTGATAATACTGGAGAGCATAAATGCTAATATTAAGTTGTTGATAGAAAAACTAAGGTATACAAATATCCTTCCCTCAATAACCAAAGAATTGCTAGTAATAGATAGAGATTCTAAATTGTATAGTCAATCCTATGTTTCAGCTTTCATAGATAGAGCTAGAATTACGCCTAATGCTAAGCTATCTGATGTGTTATCTGGTTATGCTAGTCGTTTAAGAAGCGGAGGAGAAGTAACTTCATGGTTGTTATCCAAGTTAAACGAATTATTAATAATAACAGAATTCTCAATAAGACTATATAGTGAAAGAATAGTAGCAGTTTTTGGACAAATAATGTTAGCATTATATGTCGTAACACCCTTAATAACAATCGCTGCCCACACTATAAACATATACATAGTATTATCTTTAATGATCTTAGCAACTCCACTCCTTATAACATTAATATATACGTCGCAGCCAAAAATGTTGAATTCTCTACCAATATCTAGACTAATATTGTTGCCTCTATCAATTCTTGTCGCAGTATCGGTAACACTGTATAGATTCGTAGGACCACATTCAATAGCTTTTGGCTGGGTTGTAGCATTAAGTTTTGTGTACATATATAGTGATGCAATAAAGGAGATGAATACATTGGAAAAGGATAGTATAGAGATGATCAAGATAATGGTTGAGTTAAGACAAAGTGGTCTAGATGTTGTAAAAGCTCTTGAATTCATATCTTCATCAAATATCATTAGCAAAACGACAACTAAAAAACTTAGGATCGCTTTAACAATGCTTTATCAGGGAATACCATTAACATACGTAGCAGTAAAAATACCTTCTTATAGTTTCCTATTTAAATTTACATTGTTTACCTTTGGTATTATATATGAATGTGGTGGAGGCAGTCCAGAGGTATTTCAAACACTATATGAATATGTCACAAAGATAAAAGCTCTCCATAGTAATATAGAGAAAACCTCAAGGTTTTTTGATATATTTGCTTTTGTCAACACATTCATCTTGGCATGGATTTGGAAATCATTAACACCTATATACTCATCATTTAATATGATCAACCCAATCTTAAATGCATCGCTTAGCTCAAGCGCTATTTATACAATAGCTTATATATCTTCCCTTGGATACTCCTTTGCCTCTAGTAGTGTACGCAATGGATTACCAATACTAGAAGTTAGGAGCATAATCTTTTTGCTAGTAATCGCAATAACAATTCTCATAATATCGCTATGACTTCTTATTACTCATCGTACATCGATACCTTTTTTAAATGAGAAATTAATTTACGGGGTTAGATGAACAAAAATGTATTGATTTATTATCTAGGTATAAGCGAATTACTAGCTATAACGATAGGAGTAGCTATTACAATAGCTATTGGAGTTATGCTGTACATGTTCATGCCAAATCTTCTTAGTTCAACAACACAACAACAAAAACTAGGCTTTATGATAATCTCAGCTAATGCTATAAATGACAGATCAGCGTTGATATCTATGACCTTACGTAATCTAGGCACTAAAGCAATAAACAATGTTAATATAACCATACTAAGCCAAGATATAAATATAACAAACATATTAACACCTCAAATAAATAGCTATCTCAATAAAAATAGAGTTCAGTTCAACTTATCAGCAAATCCGTTGACTTCCGGACAAGAAATGCCAGTAGTTATGGTAGTAGAAGGTAAATCTCTAATTAGCGGATCAAAAATCAATATTATTGCAATAGTTAAGTATGTCGATGGAACAACGTCTGCAACATCAACAACAGCTATAATAATATAGGAATATGGAATATAATTATATATTATATCAATACATCGCATTTATATAAACTTAGATCTTTTTCACCTACATCCATATTATAGGTATAACCAATATGTACCTACCCCTGGTGTTCTCATGTAGGGAAATAATATTATTATCTTATACACATATAATACTATTTTAACACTTGTATATTCAAGGAAAACTAGGGAATTGTATGATGAAACTGGCAGGAGCTGATTAAATGATGATACTTTCATGGTCTGATTTGATGCTCATGCAAATGTAGCTAATTCATTGACATCTTTATGTATCTCTCAGATGATCACTTTATTCACCGTTTATTATAATGATGTATACCTAGTTCATAAAAGACGATATTAACTTAAGATAAATATCAAGTTAATAATAACAAAAATTTTCATCTTAATGCTATTATCTTAATTATCTTAAACTTATTAGAGTTATACTCATAAATTTAACTATGGAATAATTAAGATATTCCTAGAACTCATTAAACAAGGTTTTCTTTGAATTATTCAACAAGTTAGTACTTAATAAAAACATCAGCTGGTTGATCTCCAGTCATAGATCCTTGTTCACCTCCCTCATCATCTGTTTAGATGTATGACTACACCAGATTAACTAGGGTACAATAAGTAATATATTTAAATGTTTTTAATGCTTAAGCATCTTAATATTAAATTTAATTGATGGTTAGATTAGGCATCTATTCTTTTATCTTTAAGTTTTCGAAAATTATATTGCATTATTGTTAAGAGTTTTATTATAGAATATTTTAAATAAATCTAAATATGATAGAAAGTATTCAGTGTTGTATTAATTAAAGAGGTTCATATTTGCAGTCAACGAACAGTTTAAAAATATTGTGGTCCCGCCGGGGGGACTTGAACCCCCGACCACCCGGTGTCCATGCCCGCCTCACTACAGCCGGGCGCTCTGCCGCTGAGCTACGGCGGGTTTCAAGTATCTGAGCAATCCCTTCTAGGATTTCAGATCTCATATGGGTTTATATAGTTTTATGGTCATCGCTCCATATTTTTTCCTTACATCTAGGTCAAGGTTTTATCGAGTTTAGAGTGTTCAAGAATATCTTAGAATTCTATATGTTTAGATGCTCAGGAAGAGCGTCTTAGGCTCTCTACTCTTTTATTGAAAATTGTTAAAACATTTATTTTCAGATATTTATAGTTTTTGATAACATTGAATTATAAAAGTTGTATGAAAATAAAGTATACAAGCTTTGTATTTTTGTTTTGCAACAAGTTCTCCGTCTCTTTGAGCTTTTATTGTTGTTATGTTGTGTATTGTTAACGTTAAGTTAATAATGCGTTTTATTTAAGTATATGTATAACTGTAAAAGTAAGATGGGTTTATGGGTGTCGATATGGTTGAGGAGATAGATAGAGAGACAAGGGAGCTTGCATTGAGAAAAGCTGTTGAATTAATGCGGAGCGGAGCAACGTTGCTATCGGAGGTATGCCCTGTATGTAAGTCACCTCTACTTAAGTTGCGAAGTGGTGAGATTGTATGTCCAATTCACGGGAGAGTGATGGTTGTTAAGACTGAGGAGGAAATTGCTGAGGCTGGTGTTCTAGGTACTTTGACTGAGCTAGAGAAGAGGGTAGCTAGGATTTTGGGTACATATGTTAGAAAAATTGATAAAGAAGGATCTACATATGAAGATGCTAGAGATATAGTATACTGGCTTGATGCTCTTGAGAGAATTGAGAGAATAAAACAAGTTCTTAAACATTTGCCTGTTCAAAGTGAAGAAGAGGTTGGAAAAGCACAGCGTAAGGAGGATAGGAGATAGTGTGCAATCCTTAATAAAGTGGTGTGAATGAGAAAATGTCTTTTGGTTGGGTTAATAGTAGGACTAATTATAAGTTTTATTGATAGCTATACATATGCAATATCAGGGTATACAACCGCAGAGATATCATTGATTATAATACCTTTCTTAATAATATCTACGTTCAAACTCCTAAAAACATCATATAGCAGCGAAGACATTGTAATAGCGACAGCATTAGCGTTTGGTATCTCTATTACAACTACTCTTACATCAGGAATGTATATAACTTTTGGCTTCCTCAACTATTTGTCAGATAGACTTAAAGCCTACGGGTTATCAGTAACAATTTCTTCAAATTTATTTTCAGGTGTTTTTCTAGACTACAACGCTCTTCCTACATATATTTCCCTGACACTTATATCATTTAGTGGAGCTCTAATAGCTTTTGTATTCAGAGGGCATTTCATTGAAAGAGAAAGACTTAGATATCCAATAGGATTTGTTTCAGCGATCCTTACTAAGGTATTCGATAGAATATTTATACATTCAAAACACTTCATATTATTACTTGTGCTAGGGTTTATTCTCCAAATAACAACTATGCGTAGTGAGCTCTTCCTAGATTTAACTCCTTTACTATCAAGTATTATCCCAGGAGCAGTACTAGCTCTCACATTCTGGCCTATTGTCATAGGGCTTCTCTTCATATTGCCGCTAGAGCCTTTGAAAATGATTACAGCAGGCTCTATATCTACATACATAATCTTCATACCTTTAGTAATATCTCTTTTTAGGGTAAAGGTTCCACCCGCTCTAAATTTTGAAGAAGCTCTCTTCAGCTATTCAACAGTCATTGTAGGCCTGCTGATAGGGGTAGTAATAATTTTGCTGATAACGTATTTAATAATGTATAGTAAGATATTAGCCACCGGCATCGTAATGGTGTTCAAACTTAAGATGGAGAGAACAATATTCATTCTCGCAATAGTTCTTCTGTCAATGTTAACCTACATAATAGTTGTAATCTTCGGACACTATGCCATAATAATCTATGTAATTCCCATAATTTTTCTTCATACACTCTTAACAATTGTAAACCTTAGAGCTGTTGGAGAAGCAGGAATAGGTTCTCAAGCTTTACTTCCTCTTGTAACTCTATATCTATACTTTTTGGGCGCTAGAGATGTATCAATATATGCTACGCTCGATCCATATACCGGTATACCTATGCCTCAAGTTGTTGGAGGTTCGACAATGAATTTACTTAGGTTCACTAGATTGCTTAAATGTAGTTCATTGAAAGCCTTAGTATATCTTGGTATTGGAATGCTCGTAGGTAGCTTCATAACCTTTACATATGGAAATATTTTGCTGCATGTCTATGGTTTTAATTCTCCAAAAATGTCTTTAGCAAGGTGGATTCCAACAATTATATGGATGTCCACTATATATAATGGTAAGCTTGGAATAGGGTCGCTAGCTTCATTATTGCTAGGTCTATTCATAGGTATAGCCCTTATTATTATCAGTCTTCGTAAATCTCTGCCGATGTTCTCATTTGTTGTTGGGATGACCCTACCTCCAGATATCGGTGTAATATCTCTGATTGTATACTTAGTTAAAAGAATCCTTGTAGAACTCGGTGCAGAAGCTCATGAAAAATGCATAGTATACTCTATGCTATTCTTAATAGGCTGCGGTTTAGCTATTGTATTAGATACCTTTCTAACTATGGTTGGGGTATAGGGGTAGAGGATATGACTGTAAATATCATCGCAGCTCTTATATCCATACTAACGCTTTACATAGGGATCATAGTCTATATAACGTTAAAATACAAAGGATTTGTTGAAGAAGATATTCTCAGCGAAGTAAAGCTTATTTCACCAGCTTTTAAACTCATCAAGAACATTGTCTCAAGAGCTCTTCTATCAATTGAAATAATCTTGATTCTTTTGACCATGTACATACTATCGTTTACAGTTGCATATACATCTACTTTTTCATACTCATCTCAAATCCTTGATATTAAAATAGAGTACAATTCGCTGATGGTAAGAAAAGAACTTGTGCCAATCGAAGTGATCACTTCTAAACTACATTACTTTATCGCTGAATATCAAATATTTAAAGGGTTCAACCTAGGTAATAACACATATTATGTATTAATAGCTAAATGCGCTCTCCCAGATAATTATGAGGAAAATTCAACACTAATTGTAGAATTGAACAAACTATGTAAGTATCTATCATCGAACTACGTGATAGTAGATGATGATAGTCTACTAGATAAAGAAACGATCTCGAGCTTTTTGAATATATCCCTCAATTTAATTAAAGTAGATCTAACAAAACTAATAAATTTAGAACTAGCACCAGGGGTTTACTTTGTTCACAGTATTGGAATTCTAGGAGGGTTAAGTTTAAGAATAGAGAATCCAAAAGAATTAATATTGCTTCCAATGATGAACAACATCTTAGCATCATTTTGTCCTCAAGAATGTGATATACAAACCTTGGTGATAAGCTTTGATTCTATTGAAAAATTTAAAATTAATACAGATGAATTCTTGAAAATATTTGATTATATAATAATTAACATTGATGGAAAAGCTATTGCTATAAGTAAAAGCTTTACACCGACGCCGAAAACAATTCTAGGCATAATTTTATCATTTTTCATATCTATGATATTAATGTATTCTGTAGGTGGCGGATTCATTGAAAAAATGCTGAGTGTATATAATAATCTATACGTATTAGGAGTAACAAAGAATTTCTTTAGATCAGCTATACTGCTAGGACTAATGATAGCGTTCTTATTAACATCACTACCTCTTGCTACTCTTTCATGGCTAGGTTATGTTAATGGTATAGCCTTGCTGAACTATTTCATATCATCTATAGGATTTATAATACTTACATCCAATAGATTTCATGGTACTGCTAGGTTGATGTATCCTGGGATTATAGGTGGACACACTTATGTTATAGATACATTCATCTCTATGGATAAACTGGTCAGCTGCCTCAGAGAGATGTTAATAGATGACGACTTCTTTACAGTAACAGAGATTGAAGGGATAAGAGAGGAAAGGTTTAATGTAGTTCGTGTTGAGCTTATATATAAAAAAGCTCTTTCAACATTAGCATCTGTTGAAATATACATAGATAAAGTTGATAGTAATGTTAGATACAATATCGTTGTAGACATATGGAGTTTAGAAGATTCATCACCACAATCTCTATCATCGATTCAGAGATTAGCTTTGTCAAAGATATCTGGCGGGGTTCTTACTTGTATAGAGAGTTGATGACTAAGTCGATAAAGCTTTCAATAACTGGTAAAGGTATGATTTATGTCTGTCTTTATGTTATAGCTTCATCAATATATATCAGTATTTTTGTAAAACTATTAGTGTTTCTAAACATGATAATACTATCCTTTTTTGCTATAATTGCGTCCATTCTATCCGATAGAAAAACTTTGTACCAGTATATATCAGTCCTTATCTTCTCTGGTGCAAAGAAGAAAACAATTCTCTTCTGTACAAGAACATATATTTTGATTAGGGTTATACCAATTTTTTTAGCTTATACAACTTTATTCATATACTTTAATTTTTATCTCATTACAATTATAACAGGTTTAACTTATGTATTTTTCGTACTATACTTATCGTATCCTATATACAAGGCGATTAAGAAATGAGGAAAGTTATTGTCATTGTAAGGAATGTATGGAAATACTACTCAATTAGTGGAAAGATGGTGGCAGTGTTAAAAAATGTTAATATGTACATGTATAGAGGAGAAATAGTGTGTATTCATGGACCTAGTGGAGCAGGTAAAACAACTTTACTAAAGATATTAGCTGGGCTTGAAAGACCAGACCAAGGCGAGGTTATTGTTGATGGATATAACCTTACCCTCCTGGATGATGATGATCTTGCCTCATTAAGAGCTAACGTCATTAGCTATATCCCACAGGATTATGGTCTTATCGATGATTTAACCGTTTACGAAAATATAGAAATACCTTTAATGATAATTGGTCTCGAAGACGAAGAGAGGAGAAGTAGGATAGTAAGTTTATTAGAATACATGGGTTTACGAGGTAGAGAAAATGCCAAAGTTAAACTACTTAGCGGTGGTGAAAAACAGAGAGTTGCTATAGCTAGAGCTTTGGCTGTTACACCATCACTTCTACTAGCTGACGAACTTACAGCAAATCTTGATTGGGAAAATGCAAAAAAAGTTTTAGAAATGATCTTAAGAATTAGTAAAGATTTTGAAACATCAATCGTAATGGTATCTCATGATCCTAGGGTTCTTGAGTATGCTCACAGAAAATACGTAATATATGATGGAGTACTAAAAGAAGTTTCGTAACTTACATAGAAGTCTCTTTACCCTCTAGTAACTTTGTATACGATCTAAGTCTCTCGATGACATCATTCTTCTGTACATCATTAAGCGTATTCGCATACGTTAATATAACTGCATCGAACCAGTCAAGTGCCGCCATCATAGCATCATATGGGCATAATGCATTCTCTTCAGCATCTAATAGAGCTTCATCTGATGCGCACGACTTATGCATAACAACCCCGCAAACAACGCATTTAACTGCTTGTGATTCATCTTCTACTGGTTTTCTACATATAACACAGTTTTTCTCCAAAGAACATCACCTGGTCCGTGAAATCATCATCAATTCAGACAACCCGACGACAGCTCATCTTCTGAATTAAAACACATATATCTCAAACTTATAAAGTTTATACGGTGGTTAACAATGAAAGCTGTTATTCTTGCAGGAGGTTATGGTAAAAGACTCCGACCTTTAACTGAAGATAGACCTAAGTCTATGGTTGAAATCTGTGGAAGACCTTTAGCTGAGTGGCAGATCCTTTGGCTAAAAAATTTAGGTATAACAGAAATAGTGTTTCTTCTGGGGTATGCAAAAGAAAAAGTTATAGAGTATTTTGGAAGTGGTAAAAAGTTTGGAATAAACATAAGCTATGTTATTGAAGACGAACCTCTTGGCACAGGTGGTGCTATTAAAAATGCTGAGCACATTCTTAAAAACGAGGATATATTCATAGTAATAAACGGAGATATACTTACAAACCTCAACCCCCTAGACATGGTAAATATGATCAAAAAAGACATCACTGTAGTCGCTATAGCTTTAGTCTATATGAGAAGTCCTTATGGGATAGTTAAACTTAATGGTGAGTATATAGTAGAATTTGTTGAAAAACCTACAATTGAGTATACAATAAATGCAGGTGTCTACGTTATGAAGCCTATGATCTTCGAATACCTTCCTGAGAAAGGAGATATAGAGAGAACAGCTTTCCCCATCCTTGCTAGCAAAAAACTTCTTAAAGGATATGTATACAAAGATGTTTACTGGAAATCTATAGATACAATAAAAGATCTTGAAGAAGTTTCAGAAAAATTGAAAACTCTATATCCAGATCTTTGTCTGAATAAATATGGTTAATATAGTTGTTTACAACTTTATTATTAGTAATCAGATTTTTAGATTCTTGAGTATGTTTTCCAAACTCCGAGCTCGCTAATGATATAGTTTACCGGGAATCCTATTACTATCCCTATCAGCTGTGCTATCAATGGATTGAAAGAGAGACCGTATCTAGCTAGTAGAGCTGAAAGATATTGAGCTACAACACCTGGTAATACAGCTAAATGAAATATTGCCAATCTCTCTATAAGATTCCCCACCCTTCTATCGCTAAACGTCCAAATTTCATGTAACGAGAAATTCCATAGAATGCTAACCTCTATAGCTATAGCACTACCAACTAAAAATAATGATCCAACGAGGAGCGGGTGTATTACAGATATAAACCAAAGAGTAACTAAATTAACTAAAACACCGCTTAAACCTACAACAGCAAATTTTACTGGTCTCCACCCAGATAACCTCAGTACATGAATAACGAATTCAAACATTGTCTTAGTTTTAAGCTTGCTCTCCCCATAGAGTCTAGACCTAAAGATATATGGAACCTCTACAACCTTACTAGGTCTACATTTCTCTAGAATCTCTAAGAGTATCTTAAAGCCTAGCGGATTAAGCTTATCTCTATTCATTACCACAAGGTCTTTTCTCACCATAAAGAAACCGGACATAGGGTCAGAAATCTTTCTAACATATGGAAGAAGAAGCTTGGCAAAAATTGTTGCACCTTTAGATATTGTTAGCCTCAATCGAGACCATCCTACAACATCACCTCCAGATATATACCTAGAGCCTACAACAACATCATAACTATCCTCTTTAAGTTTTTTAAACATAGTGTTAACAACTTCAGGAGGATGTTGTAGATCTGCATCCATAACAACCGTGAATCTTCCTAGGGAAAAGAGTATACCATCAATAATAGCAGACGAAAGCCCCCTCATATTAATCCTTCTAATAACTATGCTCAATTCATCTACATACTTCAGAGCTTCGACCCATGTATTATCAGGACTGTTATCGTCGACAACCAATATCTCGTAATTATCTAATTTAACTTTAGACCTAATCTCATTAAAAAGAATACCAATGTTATCCTTCTCTTTAAATGTAGGTAAAACAATTGATAACTCTATCATAGCTTACCCCACATTTACTCATAATACAAGACTACGTTATATATTTTCAATAAACATCAAATAGGATACTTATCAATTACAAATAAAGCTAATGCAATGTATTGTTTACTTATGCTACTTACGTGAGCAAGCTTTATAAATATACTACTTTTATATTCTTCCAAGGGTTTTAGCATGAATATGTCAGCGATTATCTTCAGAAATATAAGTAAGAAGAAACTTAGAACAATTTTAACAATCATTATCGTAGTTCTTGGTGCTAGGTTAATGTTTTCCTTACTAACAATTACTGTTTCAGATACTCAGAGATCTTTAGAAATAATTAGAAGAATCTCGGTGACGGATACCATTGTTTATAATGGAAGTAGAGGTTTACAAAATCTATGGAGCTCTATAGTATAGTGGGCAGTATTATGTTGATAGGCTGTAAAATTTTGAAACGTTGTTAGAGTTCAGCTATTTTAACCTGTATAACACTAACTATACCTAACCTAGGGTAGGTTGAGTAATGCGAAAACTATTGATCGTCGTCATGGTCTTAGTAACAGCAATATCTGTAGCTATTCCTATAATACTTTACCTAACCTATCCTACGGAAGGAGAGGTTGTCGAACAAGTTGTAGAGAATATATATAAGAACCCCCTATATCAATTCCCCAGATTTGTACCAGGAGTTATAGGTTGCGGCTCATCTGTTAACAGAGAACTTGGGTATAGAGGGGTCTTTCATGTCTATGGAGGGAACTTCAATATAGTTGTAACGGATAGAGGTCAACATGTTTATATAGTTCTTTTGCCTTGGTATAGATGTGCTAATGGTAGGTCCTTTATTATACCTAGAGAAAGCTTAGTAAAGTATATGGACAAGAAGGAAGTGGTAGTTATCGGTTCAACTTTTAGAACGCCCAAAGGTTTAATCTTTGTTCCATTAGAGATTAAGTTAGAAAACATTAGCTGCGTCTACTTAAGGAAACGTTAAATATAAGTAAAGGGTTTTGATTATGAGTATCCTACTAATAATTATAGAGATTGTAGGGTTCTTATCATTTCTTTACATAGCTTTAAAATTATTAATAACATATAGAAAACTAATGGTTCAAGATCTCCTTCTACCCTCAACATCATTTATATTCCTATCTATAAGCCAGTTATGTGCCACACTTTCTATTATTTACAACGATATTAGAATTTCTACATCGTTTTATACAGCAACAGCATCTCTAGCTATAGTAGCTTTTCTAGTAATGATTATACAGAAGCAACATTCAGAGGAGATGTATATCTTTACACCTTATATAGCCCTTTTGATGATTCCCGATGTAGTTGCAGGAATTCTTTCAACTTATATAGCTATACAAGCCTCAGGTTACACCAAGATATTACTACTTATATTATCGAGTAGCTATTATCTAAGAGCAGTATCGGTAGTTGTAGGAGTTGAGATAACACCACTACTGCTACTTATAGCAGAGTTAGTTCGAAGTATTTCAGCAGTAGCGTTAGCAATATATAGTTCAGCCAAGGTATTTAAACTATGACTAAAAAGAGAAGCAAGTTACAGATAATCTACAACATTCTAGAAACACTTATGCAAGGTGAAATCAATCCGACTAAACTCGCAACACTTGTTAACATGCCATATGATAGGCTTATGGATCTTCTAGAAGAAATGAATGAAAAAGGCTTGGTAATTATTAGTTCTTCAGGTAAAGTTAAATCCGTAGGCATAACTTCTAAAGGTGTTGAACTATACGAAGAGCTAAAAAAAGTAGTTGAGTTATTAGATGAATACGGATTACTATAAAGTTCTTCATGTTCATATAATCTTAAAATTCTTCAAAATCAATTCTAAGAATTAAAATTGGAAATCTCTTTATTAATGAGTTCTACGAGATAATTATCAAATAGTTATAGTTCTTGTCTTAAGATTCTCTACATAGGCTTAGAGGAACGTTTCTTTATCTGCAGAAACATCGAAGATTTGCCTAACCCCCATCTTCATATCCATTTTAAACTTTTAGCCGAGTCTTGAAACAACTCATTTAGTTGCTGTGTTCCCACGAATTTAAATTCATGGGGATCCTGGGCTGGTAATTAGTTTTGATTAACTGTTATAAGTTTTATTTTTCTTCATTCTCCATTTCTTTTCCCCTCCCTCTAGCTTCATTGTTCATCAAGGGAGCATTTAAGGTAGCACACTCACATCTACTCATATACACTCTCATTGTTCAGGATGCTAACTTCACTCCCTTAGGAATTTGTTTGTTCTCTAAATAGATAAACCTCCTTACTGATTTAGAGGGGTAGACTATATTTCGTAGAGGTTTATAAATTTAGAAGTTATCGAATGGTATTTACAGCTATCAATAGTTTATAGATAACTAGCCTAGCATAGAAGTTATTAAGCCGTTCTGCTTCTAAATAATAGTTTCATTATTGAGAATCTAGCTCCTTGATTAAGGAGAGTGCAAGATATTAGTCTGTTTAACATAATACTATCTAGCAGGTGTAAATACTTGAGTATTCCATCTAGCGAAATTAGTGTTTTCATCCTTGATGTTTCGTATGAAATAGCAGGTTTAGAGCCTTGCATTTTTATATGGGGTATAGATGAAGAGGGTCGTAGAGTAGTTTTAAGAGATAGAAAATTTAGACCATATTTCTATGCTATTCCCGATAGTGAATATACTCAACAAGATAGGATAGAGATTATACGTAAACAAATTGAGTCGATAACTATCCCTAAATCGCCTATAACATCTATTGAGCATATTAAGAAGAAGTTCATAGGTAAACCTGTTGATGCTTTAAAGATTGTTACAATTGTGCCTGAGTATGTTCGTGAATATAGAAAAGAGGTAGCGAAGATATTAGGAGTTAGGGATGTTGTTGAATCAGATATTAGGTTCTCGATGAGGTATCTAATAGATCACGATATATATCCATGTACATGGTATAGGTTTAGAGTTATCGAGAAAAATGTTACGCCTGGTTTCAGAGTTCAAACAGAGTATGAAATTGTTGAAGTCCTTGGTCGTCTCGATAGACTAGATCTACCAAAGTTAAGGATCTTAGCTATGGATATCGAAGTTTACAATCCTCGAGGAGCTCCAAGACCTGATAGAGATCCTGTGATAATCATTTCCTTAATGAACTCAGAGAAAGAGGTAGTTCAGTTAACAGCTAGAGATAGAGATGATAGAGTTTTACTAAGAGAATTTGTAAGCTATGTACAAAAATACGACCCAGATATTATTGTAGGCTACAACTCTAACAACTTCGACTGGCCATATCTTCTAGAGCGATGTAGACATTTAGGGATAAAACTAGATGTGTCTAGGCGTTTAGGAGTAGAACCGTCAAAAAGTGTTCATGGACATGTATCTATTCCTGGCAGAATAAATATAGATCTATACGATTTAGCTGAAGAGATAGCGGAGATAAAGGTGAAGAGCTTAGATGAAGTAGCTGATTACCTAGGTGTTATGAAGAAAAATGAGAGAGTTAATGTACCGTGGTATGAAATCTACAAGTACTGGGATGACGATGAGAAGAGGAAGATTTTACTAAACTATGCACGCCATGACGTTGTATCGACATACGGTATTGCAGAGAAATTCCTTCCTTTCATAATCCAATTATCAAGTATAACAGGGATACCCTCGGACCAAGTTGGAGCTGCTAGTGTAGGATTCAGACTTGAGTGGTATCTTATGAGGATTGCATATAAAGTAGGGGAACTAGTACCTAATAGAGCTGAGCATCCCTATGAGCCTTATAAAGGGGCTATTGTTTTAGAGCCTCGAAAAGGCGTTCACGAGAATATAGCAGTAATAGATTTCTCTTCTATGTATCCAAGTATAATGACTAGATACAACATAGGTCCTGACACATTTGTAGAAGATGAATCTCTTTGTATTGAACAGAGCTGTAATGAAGTACCTGAGGTCCGCTATAAATTCCTTAAACAGCCAAGCTCATTCTTTAAGATAGCTCTCGAAACATTGATTAAAACACGTAGGGATGTTCGAGAGCAGATGAAGAAGTACGATGCTGATTCCTATGAGTATAGAATGCTTGATGCAAGGCAGAGAGCTTTAAAAGTCCTGGCAAACGCTTGCTACGGATACATGGGCTGGACAGGCGCGCGATGGTATTGTAGAGAATGTGCTGAAGCTGTTGCTGCTTACGGGCGCGAACTCATCAGGAAAGCTATGGATATAGCGAAAAAACTTGGACTCGATATGATCTACGGAGATACAGACTCTGTCTTTGTTAAATACGATAAAGAGAATGTTGAGAAATTCATAGAGTTGGTAGAGAAGGAGCTAGGATTCGATGTTAAGATAGATAAACTATATCAAAAAGTATTCTTTACAGAAGCGAAGAAGAGATACATAGGTCTCACAGTCGATGGGCATATAGATGTAGTTGGTTTCGAAGCTGTTAGAGGTGATTGGGCTGAGATAGCGAAAGAACTTCAAGAGAAGGTAGCGGAGATAGTTCTCAAAACTATGGATTACAGGAAAGCTGTTGAATTTGTTAGAAAAGAGTTGGAGGAGTTGAGGAAGAAGATAGGTACTGGTGATGTACCCATAGAGCTTTTCGTTATATGGAAAACTATAACGAAACCTCTATCAGAGTACGAAGCATCTCAACCCCATGTAGTAGCAGCGAAAGAATTGATAAAAATGGGTTACAAAGTAGATGTAGGGGATAAAGTAGGGTACATTATAGTCAAAGGTAGCAGTAAGATATCTGAAAGAGCGAAACCATACATAGCTGTAAACGTCAAAGATATAGATTTCGATTACTACATAGAACACCAAATAATTCCAGCAGTCTTAAGAATCTTAGGATACTTTGGTGTAACAGAAGCTCAACTCAAAGGAGCTGCTAAAGGTGGAAAATCCTTATTTGATTACGCAAAGAGATAATGTAAACAATCAATAGCGAGAATCTGAGATACTGGTAGAGTATATCTATATCAAAGAACTTCATCTAAGTTTCGCATAAATTAGCTCTACGTGTATTACGGTACTTGAATCCGATCCCAGGCTCCCCAGCCCTACCCTAACGTATATGATATCAGATTTCGATCGAGAAACTCTTTCAGTTTCCTCAACAGCCTTCCTTTAAAAACACGCTCTAGCGCTTTACCTCCACAGCATAAATCTTCTTGATGAAGTAGATAGTGGATACATTGAGCTTTTCACGGTATTAAAGGTCCGAAATATATACTTCAAAAGATCTCGAAAACCGGCATAAGTAGGTAAAGACCCAATCTATTTTTCTAGAAATAGTTTTCAGTATATTCATAAGTCTCTGTAACTCTTTTGTATACCCATCCAATGTTTGAATAGAGAAAAATTTCTGTTCTCTAACTACAATACCATTTAACTAATGTTGATGATTAAGTACATGTTTTCCACTAAGTAGGTCTCTGTGTTTTTAAAGTGTATCTACTGACATGATTGAAAGTTTCTGTTTACTAGGTATAGCCATATCTAAGTATTTCTAAGGTAATGAGGTTTACAGATGTAAATCTAAGTAGATGAGGAAGAATCAATAAACCATCCCAGGGAACACTCACTTTTCAGGGTAGGGGGAGGTCGACTCAGGATATCTAGAAGCATTTCACGTATATATACCTAGCTATATATATAGGCAACTCGATACTGGAACCGTTTTCAAGTTCTACGAAAACGTATCTTTGGCCTCTCCTCGTTATAGTAATGCTACTACCTATTCTTATACCTAAGCTATGCAGATATGTAAGGATATTAACGAATTCTCCAGCAATTCTCTGTACAACACATTTCTGATGAATATCGGCAGTACTTAGGGTCTCTAATTCTTCTTTATATCTTTCAACACCAGGTATAGGGTTTCCATGAGGACACATACTCGGTTTACCAATGACTTCAAAAGCTCTCTCTATTACTACATCAGGTAAGTGCTCTAGGTAGTGAGCATACATATGAGCTTCAACATCGTTAAAACCCAGTATTTTGACTAGAAATACCTCAGAAATTCTATGCTTTCTAATAATCTGTTCAGCTAGTTTCCTCCCATCATCAGTCAAGGTTACGTATTTATACCTAACTCTTTTAACAAAGTTTTTCTCCTCTAGCTTCTTTATAACTTTTGAAACAGTTGCAGGGGTAACCCCAAGCTCTCTAGAAATATCAGTTGTTCGTGCTATACCTAACGCTTCCTCCAATCTGTATATCGTTGTTAAGTAATCCTCTACTCTACCAGCATCAGCAACTGAACTAGTTCTCTTATGCATCGTTAACACATCTATATATAGTGTCACAATTTCTTAATATATTTTCACTACTTTTCTCACATTCTCAAGATACAGAATGCTAAGGAGTTCGACAATTATACCAGCTATCTCTATAGTGAATTGATAGAGTTTTTATCTCAGAGCAGTAACTGTTAAGTAATGGGGTTCTCTATGAAGTTAGTTATCGTTTATTATAGTAGAACAGGTAATACAGAGAACCTTGTGAAGATGTTTAGCAAATACTTGAAATCTCACGGTATAGAAGTTGATGTTTACAAGGTTAAACCTTTAAAAGAGTATTCCCCACCTCTACACCTAAACCCTAGACTTATATTCGATACACTCATCAAGAAGGGTACGAATATATTGTTGGAACCTAGAGATCTCCTTAATGAGAAGTACGATATGGTTATCGTGGCTTCGCCTATCTGGTTCAACAGATTGTCGCCCCCTATCCAAGAACTATTGAAAAAGTATGGTAGTAGGTTTAGTAAATTTGCCATTCTTATAGTTAGCCAACTAAAAATAAACTGCAATACTGTTTTAAAGAAGGTGGTAGAGCAAATACATGTAGAACCTATGCTATGTATAGATATAACAGTTTCAGAGATTAGAGACAAGACCATGTTGATGCAGAGATTAGAGGAATTGGTAAGTATTGTTAATAAAGCTTTAGGTGTACTTAGATAGATAACGTGGTAACATATTTAGTCTGCTTACATAGATCTCAAATACGAGGGGTTTATGGTGATTAAAGCTTATAAAGTCAGGGTTTACGGCGATGTTCAAGGGGTAGGGTTTAGGGCTAGAGTTAAGCATTTTGCAGATCTTTACAAAGTTCATGGTTATGTCAGGAATCTACCTGATGGTTCGGTTGAAATACATGTTGAAGGAGATGATCAGAACGTCAATATTTTTCTCGAAGTTATCAAGAGTTTGAAAGATTACGAGATATGGGATATAGTTATCGAGAATAGCGTTGTTAAAGGATACGAAGATTTCTATATTGTGCCATAACCTGTGTAGCTAAGGGTTTTAAATTAAAATAATGTGTTGTTAATCTTCAAGAGTTGTTTTTTCGAAGATATTCATAGCCTCGATAATCATTACGATGGTGAAAACTGTTAGTATAGCTAAGTCTGTTAGAGGATTCATATACTCAAATCCAACATTAGCGTTTGCAAGCCAGTATCTTGTAGCGTGGACAGAGTATGTTAGTGGATTGAATTTAGCTATCCACTTCATCCAATCAGGCATAGTTGTTACAGGGTAGAATACGCCGCTCATGAATACGAGAGGCATTGTTATGAGGTTCACAACCATTTGGAACCCTTCCATGCTACTGAATTTTAACGATATTGCTGTTCCTAGAGATGTGAATCCGAGAGACATTATGAATATGTAGCCTAGTGCTAGAGGGATATTAATGAAGTTAACCTCGTTTGTTAATACAATGCTTAACATCACTATTACTAGAGATTGGATTGTCGTTACGATACTATCTCCAACAATTCTACCAAGTATTACAATACTCCTCGGTGCTGGAGCTACAAGAGTTTCTTTTAAGAATCCGAACTGTTTATCCCATATAACACTTATACCAGAGATAAAGCTACCCATAAACGCCGTCATAACGACTACACCTGTTATCATGAAAGCTACATAGCCTACACCACCGAAGATTTGTTTAAAGTAGTTATCTATAGCTGTTCTCATCATTGAAACAACGTCTGGTACGTTCGGAACCCCTGGTATCGATGGAATGTTCTGTGGACTGAATATGCTTCCCCAGCCAAGCCCTAGGAAAATCATCCATATCAACGGGTTGAGTACAGTCATAATTACTCTAGATCTAGCGTTCCACCATCTCTTCAACTGTCTATACATCATAGCTGTGAAGGCATTAAACGAATTCACCTGAACCTCACCCTCCTCCTCGGTGGAATAGGTTGCAATTCAAGTGAATCCCTTAACTCGCGCCCGGTCAGATGTAAGAACACCTCGTTTAGTGTTGGTCTTCTGTAGCTTATCTCAACTATTCTTAATCCTTTCAATTCAGCTATATGAAAGATCTCAGGTAGAGCTTTAGTAGCGTTATCAACAACTAGCTCCAATCTATTACCATCAAGAACTTTACAAATCTTAGCGAAGTTAAACATGTTACAGATATCGTTATTATTGTTATTCAAGTTGTTTACGGTTATATATACTACGTCTTGTCCTAGCATAGACTTGAGTTGGTCAGCTGTACCCATAGCCAAGATTTTCCCTTTATCCATTATGGCGATCCTATCAGCAAGCTCTTCCGCTTCGTCCATGTAGTGGGTGGTCATGAGGATGGTCATACTGAACTCTTTCTTTAGATACTTTATATAGTCCCATATCCTAGCTCTAGACTGGGGATCTAAACCGATAGTAGGTTCATCTAGTATAAGTATCTCAGGTTCGTGAAGTAAACTTCTTGCTATCTCTAAACGTCTCCTCATACCACCGCTATAGTACATAACCTTCTTGTACGCAAACTCTTTCAATTCGACAAGGTCTAGCAACTTCATTATCTTCTCTTGTAGTTCTCTCCCTTTCAAACCGTAGAGTTTTCCATGTATATACATATTATCATAACCTGTCAACTGGTTATCGAGGCTAGGATCCTGGAAAACTATACCTATCTTCTTCCTCACTTTATCAGCTTCTTTAACAACATCGTAACCAGCAACTAGAACACTACCTTTCGTAGGTTTTAACAGAGTAGCTATTATATGGATAGTAGTTGTTTTACCTGCTCCGTTAGGACCTAGTAATGCGAATACCTCTTCCTTCTTAATGCTGAAACTAATACCGTTAACAGCTACTACATCCTTAAACTTTTTCACTAGATCCTCAACAACGATTACATTGCTCAACCTAGGCACCTAAGCCCTTGGTATCTTCTAGAAATCTGTCAACAGCTTTTTTCAGCTCCTCAAAATCTTCATCGCTTAACCTATCGATATTCATAAAGATAGTTCTAAGCCTTTCCATAAGATCGTGAAATCTGCACTCCTTGATCCTCCTAAACCTCTTCTCGAAAAACTCTAGATCCTTTCTATTCTTCTCCAGAAATTCTCTACCATCATGAGTAATCTCGTAAACAACAACTTTCTTACCACCAACAGTAGACTTGCTTGCAACAGCAAACCCCATATCAACAATCCTCCTTAAAATAGGGTAAAGAAGCCCTGGACTAATCCTAAATCCATACTCATCTTCTAAACGCCTCATAATTCCATAGCCATGCACAGGCTCTTTACTAAGCATATCAAGTATCTTCAGCATAATGAAATCCCTAACCCTACCCCACAGCCTACCTCTGCCCGTATGGCTACAACACATAATATATCACCTGATATATCACATACTATATCTAACAGAACTTAAAAATTTATGACAAGCTTTGAAGTAGAACTTCAAATAACTACACACTTAACTAAACAAAATTTCAAAATAATAAATAACTATCTATTTAAGACATAAGCCTCAAGCTCAGAAACCATAAAATATGTTATAATTTTCTGTTTCAGGTTTTACGGTAGTAGGAAAATTTTCTTCAGTATAGTTAACCCGAGTAAGCATGTTAATGTAACTATTACTGTAGCTCCAAGAACCCCGAGCTCTATCGCTATCAAAGCTCTTTTCCTATCCATTCCGATAAGAAATGCGATTAAAGAACCTGTCCATGCCCCTGTTGCTGGGAGAGGTATAGCTACAAAAGTTGCTAAAGCAGGTATATTATACTTCTTTAACTTTCTACTCTTCTCCTTAACATAGTTTAGAACCCATATATACAACTTCCTTATCTTCTCCGGGACGAACCTGGAAGACCCAATGAAGATATCTATATACTTTAGAACAAATAAAACGAAAGGAGCTATCAGTAGATTACCTATAGCCGAGACTGCTATACCTATGGCTAGCATAAGGTTATCGTTATGGAAATAGTAGAAAGCGAGAGGAATACCACCTCTAACCTCAGCTATAGGAAGAAAAGACACTATAAACACTATCACAAGTTCAACGATATTCATAGATAAACCCACTAAACGCCGATATGTCTACCCACATTAGCGTCTCAGAGTATAAGAATAAAAGCTTTATAAAGAACATTAACCCCTACATCACGTAATTAAATTACTTGAGCTATGGCGAAAGTTGGATCTTACGTTCAATTCTTACTTAAGACGAACTGAGAATCTAAACACTCTGCTTAACATTACAGGATCTTGAAATTTGGGTAAAGTTTACAACGTAGTTCATGTAAACCAAGTTAAAACTTAGCCTAGGATTTTAGAACCTGTTTCAGAACATCATTAAATTTACGAGGATTATTCAGTAATAATGTGGTGAGATCTTCCTCTAGATCAAGCTTATTTAATTCTAGTAGAATAGGTCTAAGGAATAGGTATTTTACTGCAAAGTATATGGAATACACATCGTTTCCATACCTCTTTACAAGTACTTCTCTAAATTTCTCAGGTTCGTCGATAAAAAGATCTATACAGCTCTTCCCATACATCTTTCTGCAATAAGCTTCCATGATCTCGAAGTACCCTGGAACCTTACTCTGCATATATCTCCTAATAATGAAGAAAACCTTAGCCCTATCCATACCCACACCTCGACAATATTAAAGACCTTATCACTATCAATCCCTCAGACCATGGTTTCCAAGTTAAAGTATTTTTGCAGACAATATTAAATTTTACTCAAGTAATCAGCTTGTAGAGATAATGCAGTATGAATACCTATAAGTTTCTCGCGTAAGCATTCTAGGGCTGCTATTGTTTTTCTAAATCTTCTTGCGAGGAGAGAGTGTGATTTCGGCTTACCTATTTTAAGGCATAAGAATTCATAAACTTAAAAATACGGTGTGAGTGGTGGGTGTAATGCTCTATATTTTAGAAAATTTAAAAATTAAAAGATAAACTTACCTATCTTTTAGTTCCTCCTTCAATATCTCTAAATAGACCTTATCATAACTTTGCGCTGGCTCTAACTGTGTACCTTCGAACCATTCATTAAAAGAAGTGATAAATAATATTTTCGATTTAAAATTTTTTATAACCTCTTTTATATACAACCTGAATCCCTCTGGGTCCCTGTAAATAACAGGTGCTTTTTGAGTATTTCTATAATCATATATGTTGTCAAATCCAGGAGCGACTGTCGGAATGAATATCTTTCCCCCATTTCTAGATATTTCCTCTAGACGTTTCATCCAATCTATTATATATGGAATATTTTCTTTAATACTACTATTTGGTATCGTTTTATCGTTAAAGAATGGGCTGTAATGGTATATTGCATCGCTGGAGTTAAATACTTCTCTCGTATTAAAAATATTTATATCATCACTTATTATGTAAAGGTCTACTCCTAACTTACTTTTTGAAAATTCTCTTACTTCTTTAATAGCAGCTTCTATATTTCCCTGGTTAGATACAAACCTGTCCGCTGTACCCCATAATACTATAACTGGCTTTCCGTCAATTTTCCAATAGTTTGGTAAAGATGTGTAATTTGAAATTAAATCTTCAACAGCTTTAACAAACGCTTCTTTCATCTCTGGATTATCAAAATTATATGGAGGGGGTTTTCCAGTTTCATCAACGAACGTACTACAAAAACTAAATTTTATTTGATTAAATAAATCGGCTTCCATATTTTTCTTAAACGTCTTTTCTAACCAAGTAAATGCTATCTTTGGATTGTGATAAGGGTAGGGAAATATAAAAACGTTTATTCCATGCCCCGTGGCCCAATCAACATGTTTGTTAAAAACTACGTTATCATCAGAATAATACAAACCTAGTAATGGTTTATCTGGCAAATCTCTTGGTATATCATACCCAGGAGTATACCAGTTATAGTAATGAGCTGCTACGATTATCCCTTTCTCATACAATTCTTTTCCCAGATTTTCAAATTGTCTTATATAAGGTGTTTTTACTTCTACTATTTTTTCATTTCCTGCAAGGTCTTTAACCAAGGCAACTATTTTGTACTCTCTTCCACCAACAATATCTCTTATTTGAACTGAAAACTTTTCTTCCAAGCTATCAAACTTTCCGTCAACTGGTGTTAAAACAAAAACTCTTTCTTTATCTGGTGGAAAAACCTTTGGATAATCTTCTGGCCTCATACCGTACTTTTCAACCATGTAGTAGTACTCAACTGGGATGAAGTGGAGCTCAGCATATGCTATTGGGTTCTCATCATCAATTGCCGTGAAACTCACGTTAATGTCATAAACCTTGTCTAAGATTACCCGTGTTGGAGTCCAGTTAATGCTAGTTACCGAGGGTGGGGTTTTATCGAATGATACCTGTATATCGTAGACCTTCTCGAAGTCTACCCGTGTTGAAGTCCAGTTTAAACTAGCTACTACCGCTATTAAAACCCCTAGTAAAACCCTCCTCGAAGCACCCCCAGCACGCAACAAGCAAACCACCCAAACAAGACATGTCAGCAAATATAATAAGAACAAGCCAAGCACAAACAACCCATAAAACAAAGAACACCCAGAAGACACCCAGCAAACAAAGAAAATGGAGTGAAGTGGCTGGCTCTCTATCAATGTTCTATCAATGAAGGAACAATGTGCCTTCAATGTTCTACTAGTGTTCGAACAATCATAGCTCATTGATATATTTATTCATGGCACTTTTATGGCACAGTTCCATCCCATTCATTGACGAGTCATTGCCTAGTTACTGTCCGATTACATCTCGATCACGACACTGTGTCTGCACGGATCAAGTGTTATTTAAGCACTGTTATAATACATGGGTGGACCCGGGAATGGACTACAAGGCAGTATTAATATTCTTGAAGAAGAGGCCGGACTGCCACGTAGTGCATCAGCGAGGAGGGGAGCACATGGAGGGAGGTCGTAGAGTGCGTTGTAGCCAAGGGCGCAGCAGCCTCAGTCAGCAATGTAAAATACAGGATCAGCCAGCTAGTCAGGTACGGGGTAGTAGAGCAGCACAGAGTCGGTAGAAACACCTTCCTAGTACTCAGCAATGACTTCCTAAAGCATAGAAGAAAGCAACTAGTCAAGAACCCCAAGAGAAGAAGCCCTAACCGTAAACCTCATAGTGTAACCCCGCAGCCTACACTCAACAACACCATCTTTTAAATTAACACTGATAATAGAATACCCCTCCCTACACACCTTATCAAACAAGTTCAACTCTCTCACACTAGGGAACACAGCCTTATACCTCCTCCCATCACTCACTGTAAAGACCCTCTCCAAGCGAGACAACACCCCGGGAGCTAATGGCTGCGCAACAGCATCTCCACTTAGCGGGGCCTGAGGCTGAGAAGTAGATACTTCAGATTCACCACCTTCCACCGCTATCTGCGTTGCATGCATCTCGGTTGGTTGCAGGGGCTCCACGGGCTCTGCTTTGACTGTGATCTCGGCCATTCTAAGTGTTCTATTGAACGCTACTCCCCTAAACGGCTCCTCACTGCTCGGGGATTTTATGCCGGTTGTGAAGCCCATGTAGTCGCCTATGTAAACGGTGAGGTTCTGTAGCCTGGTCTCGGTTATGTTGCTGAATACTAGCTTCTCCACTAATCCAGACTCGTTCACGGAGAATACTCTACTCCCAGCCACGAGCCTCACAGTGTCTAGGAACCCCGTCAACACCTGGAATCCATCTAGGTACACCGAGACCTCCACTAGACTCGGCATCCTCAATCCACGGGTCCACGTGGCAACGGTGGCTTCCGCAATGTAGTACTCTGTAGTGTAGGCTATATGCGTAGAGTTCTCCATCCTCGTGTAGCCTGCCTCCACTACTATGTCTGTGCATGCCCTTGCATACGGCCCTGTCTCATTGTAATACCCATCTTCTATGCAGAGCTCTCTGTAGCTCCCACTATTATGGCTAGTATGGTTGCTAGGGCGATCCCGGTGAGGGTTGATGCTGTGAGGATTGCTCTCCACGTGTCGAGGTATAGTGTGCACTCCCAGCAACTCTTGTTACCATCCATTATGTAAGATGTGAAGTACATTGAGGCAAGCGCGAATAGTATTGGCGCAGGGAGTTTTCCACGTCTACCAGTGACCCCTGTGAGGCCGATTATTGACCCGAAAAACCCGCTAGTAAACTCAGATATAGCGTATAGATGGACACCGTTCTCCACAGTTACCCTTAAACCAGCGAACAATGCTGTGACGAGGAATGTGATGATCCAGTAAGATACAGAGTATAATGCGGTGGCGAGTACGTACTCCACTCCTACAATACTCAGGAAGACAGCGAGGCCCGTCTTCCAAGACCCTGCAAGAGCCGCTCAGAAGTCAATCCTCGGAGCGTTCGATTGGAAAAACGCGAGCATAAGCATGAGGATCGGTGTGGTAATAGACCCGAATAAAGCCAGGCCGAGGAAGGGAGGAATACGCCCAACTCTCCTATGGGCCCTGTAGGCTGAGTAGGCGCTTAGAAACCCAGCTATTAAACCAGCGAATATATAGTGTATTCAAGCATCACTAGGTCGCGCTTGTATAACTCAAACACTATGTTAATCCCAACGATAAAGACCACGACCCCTATGAAAAACCATAGACGTAGTAAGCGAACTCATCCTCGGAATACATAAACCCAGCTACCCATGCATTACTAATGACCCGAATCCATATTTAACTGATCGCAGTAATCAGGATGGCCCCGCGTACACGGCATTCAACACAGAACTGTAGAATTTCCTGGAGACACTATCAACCGGGAACCACATCTCCATGCAAGGGTCTTTTAGGGCCTCTAAGCCCCATGAAAAACACTGCCACCATGGAGAATTTAACCATTATCACGATCCTCTCTTATAGACATAACTGAAAACCCCCTGGGAACACTCCAACGTGCCTTCTCGAGTTCCCTGAGAATCCTCTCATAGGTCTCTCCTGGCTGATTAGCTCTATCCCTATGTATTCCCACATTCTTTTTCAAGCCTCATCCCCCCATCCTGCACTAAACACTAATAGGTACACCCAAGTAAAGATACAGTAAACCTTGTACAAGGCATAGCCCTCTCAATAGCGGGCTTAGCAATCATGATTATAGGGGTACTTGTAAAACTCCTCTCAATAACACATAGACAGGAAGACAAGAAGACTCATTAACAAACGACAACACTGTACGTGAGGATTCACAACTAGTAAGATGTCAGCATAGCCAACACAGGGTAATGGACCTCGGACCACTAAAGCTTACACTGTGTATCCAGGAAAGAGGGGCCTATTATAATGAGTTTTTCTTGTTGCCTTTTAGTGTTATCCCCTCCTCTATTATCTTCTTTATTAACTGGTTTTTCTCAAGGAGTTTCTCGAGCTCACTGGTTGATAGTATTAGTGGCTCCACGCCGGGCGCTTGGAGCAGGCACTCCTCCATAAGCTCTAGTCTCTTCAAGGGGTTCCTTGGTAGATCGTCTTCCGCCACTAGTAGCACGTCTATGTCGCTCCACTCGTTGAAGTCGCCTCTTGCATAGCTTCCATATACAAGTGCAAGGGCTAGCTTTACCCTTCCCTCCACGCATTCAATAAACCGCCGGGCAGTATTAAGGGCCCTCTCTCGCTCTACCCTCCTTTCCTCGATAACTCTCTCCATACTCCTTCAACCCATTTAACAATTACTAATGTCTTTTCCAGCGCCTCGTCTGCATCGGCCTCTGTGAAGTAGTCTTCCGGGGATCCCTCGACCCATGCATCGGGGTACCTCGTGGGTATATAGTACTTATCTAGTGTCGCGCACGCTTGTTTAACACTCACTGGAGCCTCTACTCCTAGCTCTTTCTCCAAGTGGAGAAGTAGGTGTACAAGGGCATGGCCCGGTCTCGGCCTCCCAATCCCCCAGAGCAAGGCCTTGAGTGCTTTCTCTGATGCCTGGTGTGACTTGAAACAAGCCCAGTTGTAGAACCCGTTTTCTCGATCCCTCCTAGCAGACTCCAGCGTCTTATACGCGCTCTTCATCCACCTTTCATACTCCTGAGCATCCAGGCCCACCAAGCCTAGTCCACCCATTCCAGTATTCACTATTCAACTATCCCTGTTTAAATAGAGATGCTGGTTTATCATATGTTCATCCTGGGCAAGCCCGGGAACCCTTTCATGCGAGGTTGAATAGATATTGCTACACTTGTTCACCGTTTCTCAGCAGATGGTGGTTCACAGCTTTTTATGTTTAGCGATTTCATGGCTCCCCACCATCTGCCTCTCAACGGTCTCCCCGAGCCCGCTCACCGCAGTGGCTCCCCGCTAGTCGCCTAGGGCTCACAGCCTCTGCGGGTCTCGGGAGCTCGGAGGCACCAATGAGTTTGTAAGGTAAGGAGCTTATAAATATTCTTGATGGACTATACACAGCATCAGCACACCTAACAGCGCTGAGAGATCTTAAACACCAATGAATGCGAATGCTATAAATGATTATGAAGACTGAAACAGCCCCATATATTGTCTCTGGAGTTTCAATAACACATAGTCACTGGACCTGGTCGTTGCCCTTGTCCCACCCCTCTACTTCAACAAGCTCTTCACTTCGACTACTCGGACTCCTAGTGTTTTAGTGCCTCCTCTATGAATCTATAGCATTCTCCAAATGCTTCTCTCTTCGAGTATACTAGTACTGCGTCTACATCGTGTAGTTTCGCGAGCTTCACTAGCCTTGTTAAGCCATTTCTATCATGCCCGGTATAGTCTAAGTCTCTAATTACAACTGAAAGCCTTGCCTTTCAAGGCGAGGATGGAGAGAAAGGTTTATAAACTTTCTTTGTTTAATTGTTCTTGGTGATGAGTATTAGGATCTTTGAGCCTTTAGCGATGATAAGTAGTCTATGCATAACCGTTTGTCCCTAGATGCTCACTCTTATTAGTTCATGTTTATCTATCGCTTCTAGGGACTTCCACCTCGCCCATACTTCACGGGCGATCAGCATGGGGTCATGGGTGGCTGTCGAGCCCGACGGCACGGGGCTCCCATCTACCACTAGCCCGCCTGGGCTTGGAGTATTGCTCCCATTGCCTAGGCGGGCTTTGAGGAGTAGGTTGTAGCATGCGGCTACGTCTCTATGCCAGAGCTCCCCGCCCCCAGAGCATTTGCCAACTCTACTACTATTACTGTAGACTATTCTGGCGTTGTGTACTGGGCACGTCCTAGAGGTGTTCCTCGGGTCTACGTAGATTACTGGGACACCGTGCTCTCTAGCCTTCTCCTCGATAGCTCTCTGGACTCCCTTGAAGGACGCCTGGTATACTCTGTGTCTGAGCTGGTCGTCCTCGACATGGTTTATCATCTCTCTAGCTGGCTCCTCACCTAGCTCCTCTAGGACAACAGCGTATTGCTTCTCTCTAGCAACTCTAACAACGATGTTCGCCAGCTTCCACTTAAAATCACTCTTCTTTCTCCTCTCCTTTAACTTTCTAAAGATCCTTCTCTTAACCCTACAGTTAACACCATAGAGCTTGTCGTACTTCTCCTGGATCCTCTTCCTACGGTAGTAGTAGCCCAAGACAATGTCCCGGAAGCCGGTCTCGAAGAGGAACACCTTGTCATCAACAAGCACAGCTACGTGGTTCTCGTTGACATCAACGCTAACGAAGCCCCTGGATCTATACACCTCAGTGCTCTTCTTGAAGACCAAGTAGATGACTAACCGCCTACTTCTCTTATCAAGCTTGACCCTGGCTTCAGAAGCCGGTCTCCAGCCACTATTGATGTACTTCCAGAACTGCCTATGAGGCTCTAACTCTACCGCATTCCAGCCCCTGTGAGTAGCTATCTCGATACTCGTCAAGCCCTTCAATCTCCACAGGTGGTCGTCAAGCCATATGGAGACCCTATTAACCTCCGGGTAATCCCTCCTAGCCAAGCCCTTCCTCCTGCGTTTAGAGAAGCTCTTAACCCTAGTAGATGCGTCTTGGCACGCTGTGTATGCGTAGTGCGATGGTAGCTGCGGATACAGAGACCTCAGCTCCCTATACTTCAATGCTTTGAGCCTTGTGAAGCTGGTGATCCCGTTCCTCACAGCATATAGCACTAGTTGCTCAACCATGTTCCTATACATGCCCTCAAGCTCGACAAAGACTCTGAATAGCTTCCTAGGTAGAGGTATGGACTTAACAATAACTGTTCTAGTAACTTCACTCACCCTTCTCAACCTCTTCTAGCAACTTCTTGAACCCCTCAACAAGCTTTTTCTTCTTGCGGCTCCCCAACCCGTAGAGCCTCCCGGCGAAGGAAGTCACGATCTCTATTAAGTCCCCTACAAGCTCTTGATAGGCGTCCTTGGGCTCCTCCCCGAATACAACCTCGATTCTAACACCAAACTGCTTGAAGAAGTGCTCCAGGTATTCGAAGCCGAACCTCGTCAACCTATCCCTATAAGTCACTACAACCACGTCCACCTGCCTATTGATAACGTAGTTGAAGAGCTTCAGCAGCCCCTTTCTATCGGTCTTCAAACCGCTCGCAACATCACTCAAAACATCTACGACTCTATAACCCTTAAAAGAGCAGTAACGCGTCAAGTACTCCACCTGCCTCTCCAAGTCGCTCTTCTGATCAGAAGAGCTCACACGTGCATAGATGACAGCTCTAACCTCCTTACTTATTGGTAGCCCCTCGGCAACCCTCCTAACCTCGCTCTCGGGAACCCTGAACACTCCACCAGCAGTTCTAACAGCCCTGATCCTACCCTCCCTAACCTACCTAGATAGGGTGGAGTAGCTGATGCCAAGCCTCTGGCAGACCTCCTTGGGCCTCAGCAACCTCTCCGAAGACTCTGGAATAGCTTACACCAGAAATAATAGACAGAAACAAAGCTTATAAATCTAACTCACAGCCATCAACTACGAAACAGCCCGAGTCCCGAGAGGGATAGGGGTAATGGGCCGGAGACCCGGCCCGGGATTGAACCCTCGGGAAGAGGGGATGTAATCCCGAACCTCCCCGCCTTAGCGGGAACCTCCGCACTTCAGGGCGGGGAGGAGGTCAGCCCTATACTCCCAGACATGCCCACACGAGGGACACCTAAGTCTGGCTATGCGCACCACCAATAAACTAACAAACAGACATAGCTTATAGACTTTCCCCATCCCCGCCCTGAAGGCGAGGCTTTCAGTTGTAACTGAGTTCTTCTAATCTTAAGGCTGGGTCATCCAGGGTGGCTCATAGGCTCGGAGGGCTTCATTTCAACTCTATGATGGTTCGGCAGTGACAGGTTTAAACTGAAAACAAACACAGATTAAAGTTCTCCTCTCTCCCTTAATGCGAGGATCTCTTTAACCACTTGCCGTGGATTTACGAACGTTAAACCACCGTCTACTACTATTAGCTGACCTGTTATGAACTCCGCGTAGTCGCTGGCGAGGAACACTATTACGTTCGCAACATCCCTCGGTAAACCAAATCTTTTTAGAGGATTTACAAGCTCCTGTATTTTTATGTCTTCGGTACTCCATATAGACCTTACTCCAGGTGTTAGTATAGGTCCGGGAGCGATGGCGTTCACAGTTATCTTATATGGTGCTAATTCGGCTGCTAAGCACTTAGTAAACCCTACCACACCGGCTTTAGCGGCACCATAGTATACTAGACCGGGGACACCATGATATAAACCTGTTATTGATGACATGTTGATTATCCTACCATACGTTCTCTTAATCATGTGAGGTACGACAGCCTTAGTGAAGAGGAACATACTCGTTAAGTTTAGATCGATCATTTCACGCCAAAACTCCTCGCTCATCTCCACGAATGCCTTCCTTGGATATGCTCCAACGTTGTTTACTAGTATATCAATCTGACCGAACTCCTTGATTATATCATTTACTGCTTTTTCGACCTGGTCTCTTCTTGTCGCGTCTGCAACCAAGCCGAGGGCTCTAACACCATGCTTCTCTATCTCCTTGACGGAGCTTTCCAGATACTCCGTCGATATATCTACGATTGCTATGTGCGCGCCGTGTTTAGCTAAGGTGATAGATGTCTCTAGGCCGATGCCCCTAGCCCCACCAGTTATCACAGCTACCTTCCCGCCCAAGCTTATATCCACACACATCACCCAATGCCCTAATCGAGCCTAAACAGTTCACTACCTTTTTTATAGGTTTCGATGTAGTCCTCTATTGCCTTGTCCCGCAAGTACTTTGGGGACCACCCAAGCTCCTCTCGAGCTCTAGAATCATCTACTACTGCCGGATATCTGACCGCTGGAGCGGGCTGTACCTCGTAATCAAGCGTTGGGATATATCTTTTAACGAGCTCCACGAACTCTATTACCCTGCTTACGAACCCTCCTGCGTTGTATACTCTTGAAGGAGCTTTTTCAGCTTCGAGGAGGGCTACTAGCGCATTCACAGTGTCTCTAACGTAGATGTAGTTTACTCTGTCCTCAGGGTTCCTCACTACGACTTTCTCTCCCCTCAAGCCCTTCTCGAGTATCAAACTGGAGTACTCGGCTGACGGCCCCCTGAATCTTCCTGGACCGAAAACGACCGTCGGCCTAAGGGCCCTGAAATCTATAAGTCCTCTACGGGCATACCACAACCCTATCAACTCGCCTGCGTACTTGGTTACCCCATAATATGATACCGGCTTACCGGCATCCTCCTCCTTTACTGGCTCAGGGGTATCCGGGTGGTAAACGGAGGCCGAGCTCATGAAAACGAACTTCCTTGCTTCGTGCGTTATTGATAGCTCCAGTAAGTGCTGAGTGGAGTCTATGTTTACCTTCGTGGCTAGAACCGGGTTCATTTCACAGGCATCAGCAAGTAAGGCCGCCAAGTGAACTACTGCTGTAGGTTTATGCTTAGCAAATATTCTATTCATAGCTATAATGTCCGAGACGTCGGCAACATAGTAGGCCAGCCTTGGGTGATCTCTAAAAGGAGATGGTGCTCTATCAACGGACACTACGTTATGCCCTTTTTCAATCAACCTCTCCACTAGGAACCTACCGATAAATCCTCCTCCACCGGTAACTAACACTACCAGTTGCATCCACCTCTAGTCCACGAGTTGCTGATGTTATTAAACAAATAATAAAACATGTTTTAGCTTAAACCGAGGCTTACATCGTGTAAAGACTAAGGTGTATTTAAGGGCGCATAATAATAGTTTACCGGGGCCGTTCATTGAGGATTACAGCAATGAAGATTACTACAACGACAGTCTCTCGCAGTTTCTTCGCGAAGCTGAGTAAGTATTCTCAGGCTCCCATATACTTGTTTGTGCATAGGTACTGGCAGGAGCCGATATATTTGGTGGTTGCTTATACTAACACCGCTCTTGAGCCCGATAAATTGAGGACAAGCTATCTAAGCGAGAAGGGTAAATTCCTTAAAATGAAGAAATTATCGAATTCGGCTGAAACATACCTACTGGCCGTTAAGGAAAGGTGTGAATTTTATGAACTCATTGAGAACTATAATGCCACCCTATCGATTCCTTATGCAGTTAGAGACGGAAAAAGGGTGTTCTGTGTCTACGGGGGTGAAGCAGACCTAGAGAAATACGTCAGCAATTTGAGGTCATTTTATGGGGAGAAAAACATTGTTGTAGAGAAGACTACACCCGTACGTTGCGTACAGGAATACATGCATGACGCTATACGCTCTTACATTTTCTCACATTTGACGGATAGGGAGAAGGAAATACTATTTAGAGCGTATTATAATGGCTACATCTCATCTAGAAGAAGGATAAAACTAGATGAGCTGGCTAAGCAGTTGAATATCACGAAACCAGCTGCTAGCTTAATAGTTAGAAAGACTGTGGAGAAGATAGTGAAGAGATTACTCGAAAATGAGAGCAACTTAGATGGATAATCTTCTCTAAACAACTTAATTTCTTCGAGGTGTCTATTTACAACTGAAGCCTCGCCTTTCCATGCGGGAAAAGGTCAGCAAAACATTTACTCTTGGCTAGCCTGGAATGTACCTAAGTGGAGTTCATTAAAACAAGTTTTATTTCAACTATATAACTTCCCTTCGGTCCCGCTTATACGGATAGCGTAGGTGTAAACATATGAGTCAAACTAGTAGGGATATGAAGGCATTACCCATGGTGGCTATGATCATAATTGTCATCATAGCAGGTGTAGTAGGGTATTTCGCTGGGACATCAGTAGCTGGGCCAGCCCAGACAGTGACCTTTACCGCTACGGGAGCTGGTGGAGTTACCGCAACCAAGACAACGACAGTAACCCAGCCGGTAACTGCCACTATTACGACGGTAAATACTGTAACGATGGCTGTGACCCAGACCCCAAAACCACAGTACGAGCTACATGCTGCGTACTTAACTGCGCCGAACCCTCTGGACACCCACCACTACTTCTTCTCGAGGTTCAAGGAGAAGGTCGAATACAGAACAGGCGGTAGGGTTAAAATAGTGCTACACCCCGGTGGTGAGCTGGGAGATCAGTCGCAGTACTTGGAGCTTATGAGAACCGGTCAGCTATTCATCGCGACAATCGAGGTTTCGAGGTTCGCAGCTTATACTGACAAGTTAAACTTCCTGAGTTTCCCAGGTTTATTTAGGAATACACAGGAGGCCCAGGCTTTCGCAGAGTCTGACTGGCTACTGAGCTATTCTAACAGCGTTTTAAACCAGTTTGGGTGGACCGTTCTAGGTATCACTGTCGGTGGGGCACGGTACTTCTTGTCGGTACCTGAGAAACCTATAACATCGCTTGACAGCTTTAGCGGGCTGAAGTTGCGTGTGATGAACTCACCACCATATATCGAGGCAGCTAAAGTGCTCGGTGCTAATCCAAATACCATAGCATACTCAGAGTGCTATACAGCACTTCAGACAAAAACCATCGACGCCATGGAGAACGAGGTTGCCGCGATCATCGCGATGAGATTCTACGAGGTTGCCCCGAACATCGCTCTAATACCTTGGGCTTATGCGTGGCACTTTGTGGTAGCAAGTAAGCAGGTGTTAGACAGCTTGCCGAGCGACATTAGGCAGATAATTATAGACACTGCGAGAGAGACAGCTCAGGAGAAGAACGCGTGGGGACTCTTCGTCGAGCAGGTAGTCGGGCTTCAATACCTCGCATCTAAAGGCGCTAAGCTGATAGGCGTTGATACTAAGCCCATCTTCGACAAACTACAGAAGGAGTTCCTACCTAAATTCAGCGGTCAGATACCGCAGGGAGCATTAGACTGGCTCAACAACTACAGGAAGAGCTTCGGGGGATAATTTTCTTTTTCTTTTGTAATTTGTTGGTGGGAAACATGGATTCCGCAATGGTTAGGGCACTTAACCTAGTTGATAAGGTCCTTAATTACATAGAGGTTTCAGTGCTAGTAGTAACGGGTGTGCTACTACTAGGTAGTCTCTTCTACGCGGCGTTAGTTAGGTACGCCCACTTAGGTTCTTTCCCCGAAGAAACGGAGCTCTCATGGCTTCTCTATAGTTGGATGGTTTTCATTGGTGGTAGTAGCGTGCTAAGAAAAGGTGATCACCCGCACGTTAGTGCGGTTCGGGAGAAATTCGGGTGGAGGTACGAGGTAGCACTATACGTAATATCTGTTGTGTATCTTTCGGGGCTGGTATATGTTTTAGTTTCGTATAGGTGGCTGTATGCCGCACAAAAGACGGCGGTTATGCAGTTAAGTCTCACATATTTTTACGGTGCTGCCTTGGTCGGCCTATCATTTATGGTTGTAAGGTATGTGATTAAGATCCTGAATCTAGTTCGCACTAAGGGAGGAAGTGAGGCACCATGATCTGGTCTATGTTAACTTCTGTTATAGCGTCTCTGCCGGTCTGGGTCGTGGCAGCACTGTTCTTGTTGGTACTCGTGCTGATAATTCTCCTAGGTGTACCAGTAACGTATTCTATAGGTATCACAAGCATATTGTTCTTGGTGTTATATGGTAAAAGCCTTTCAACGGTGATCTCAGCAATAATGATACCGTTGTCATCCTTCCCGTTGCTCGGGGTCTTCCTATTCGTGTTGATGGGAGTGGTATTCGAAAAAGCTGGCTTAACGGAGATAATAGTCGACGCACTTGAGCCATTAGTAGGTAGAGTAAGGGGAGGCTTAGGAGTAGTTGTAGTAGTTGGATGCGCCTTCTACGGCCTTCTAACTGGCGCAGTGGCAGCAACAGCAGCGGCTTTCTCTAGGTTGATGGGGTCTGAGATGGAGAAACGTGGATATCCCAAGGAGTTTACAGCAGCTATCATAACAGCATCCGCACCTCTCGGTGCCTTCATACCCCCGAGTATTCCAGCTATAATTATAGCTACAGCTACGGGGACATCAGTATTTGCCATGTTCATGGTCGGAGCTGCGTTAGGTGTGGTTGTAGCGTTTTCACTAGTGATCCTAATACTGATAGTATCCTATGTCAAGGGATATGGTGGAATAGAGAAGGAGTTCACTTCGAAGGAGATACTTATGAAGGTTGCTAAAGCCGCCCCGTTATTAGTTGTACCGCTTGGGATACTAGGAGGCATTTACTTGGGGGTATTCTCGGTTACCGAGGGAGGAGCATTTGGGTGTGTGCTGGCTTTTATAGTGGCGGCATCTTACAGGAGGCTTAAACTAAAGATGGTACCAGAAATACTTACGGAGTCAGCTAAGTCGACTGCTGTTGTTATGCTGATGATCTCAACGTCATACATACTAAACTTCACATGGTCTCTCGCTGGAATAAACAACGCGCTACTTGAGTTCTTTAGAGGAGTAGCTACGACGTATGGCCCACAACTATCCCTAACAATACTAGCTCTAATACTACTAGTTCTCGGAATGTTTTTCGATGTGATAGTGCTAGCAATAGCGTGGGGATCGGTTATTATAAGTGCGCTCGCGCCCTACGGCATAAACCCGTACCACATTAACGCACTGTTCCTGATGGGTGTTCTAATAGGTACAGCAACTCCACCGGTGGGAGCTGGAGTCTTCGTGGTATCGGATTCGCTTAAAGTTAGCGTCGAGAGGATATTAAGAGGGATGACCTGGTTCATAGTTTTGTACGCTGTGCTGTACATACTAGCAGTATACATCCCAGATATATCATTGTGGTTGCCGAGACTGCTACGCTTGATATAGCTGCGCTCAGGGAGATAACCAAGATATAAAAGGTTCAGAGAGTATTTCCACGCATTAATCGTCTCAATATAATAGGTTTTATTAGGTCTTTATTTAAACCCAGTTAACCCTACTAATAGGTGATGTAAAGTGTTCATGGTTAAAGGTATAATAACTGCCTTAATAACCCCGTTCACTGAAGGTCTAGGCATATGTGCTGAGTGCTTAAAAGAGATGCTTGGGTTCCAAGCGGAAAGCGGGATAGCGGGGGTGTTTTTATCGGGTACGTATGGTGAGGGCGTTATAACACCTCTACGTAGTAGGAAGGAACTATTTGCTAAAGCTATAGAGCACGCTCCACCGAAAATGGCTTTGCTTCCGCACATTGGAGGAGTAGATATGGAATCGGTCGTAGAGCTAGCTAAACTAGCCAAGGATCTAGGGTATCGAGCTGTGAGTATTGTGGGTCCTATATATCATGCACCAACGAAGGAAGGGTTGGTGAAGTTCTACAGTTACATCGCCTCGAAAGTTGATATACCGATCATAATATACAACAATAAGGGTAGGCAGGGTTATAATATAACGCCAGACGACTTTGAAATCTTAACAAGGGATGTTCCAAACGTTGTAGGTGTGAAAGATACTAGCTACGACGTAGAGCAACTACTTGAACTAGTAAAGAGGTTTTCCTCGAAGTACTTCATAGCTGGTGGAGGCGATAACCTGTTATACTACACGTTTGCTGTTGGAGCTCACGCGCATATATGCGGGATCTCCAACGTATTTCCCGAACTAGCCGTAGGGATATTTAGGGCTATGAGCGATGGAGATCATCAGAAAGCCCTCGAGCTACAGTATAAAATACTGTTGCTTAGAAAGGCTATTAGGAAGTACAACGTAGAGACCCAGGAGGTACTTCGTGTGATGTTAAGCATTAGAGGAGTTAAAAGTGGGCAGCCACCGATACAGCTGAGCTTCAAGCCAGTAGAGAATATGATTAGCGATTTAAAGCATCTGGTAGAAGTTTTTTCTAAGCCTTAAGGGTTCCAGCATGGCTAGACCCCGCATAGCTATCGTTAACTCGAAGTCATTCGGTTTGTATACCGACGCGCTGCAGAGGTTGTCAGCAATAGGGGAGGTTACTAAGCTGGAAGTACCGAAAGATATCTCTGGTAAGGATCTAGCTATTAGGTTGAACGGTTACCACTTCATTGTAGCAAGTGTTACGCCAAGGTACGATAGAGAGTTCTTCGAACTCAACGAGAGCGTAGTAATGGTAGTAAGGCATGGCATAGGCTACGACAATATCGATGTTAAGGCTGCTGAAGAGAGGGGCGTAATAGTAGCACGTGTTCCGGGATGGAGGGAGAGGGAGGCTGTGGCCGAACACACTGTTGCCTTAATGATGAGTGCCCTAAGGTACGTACCACAAGCATACGGTATTGTACGTACTGGGAAATGGAGCGAGAGAGCTAAGTACGTGGGTAGAGAGCTTAGTAACTTAACTGTGGGTATTGTAGGGTTTGGGAACATAGGATCTAGAGTAGCGGAGATACTCAAAAAAGGGTTTAACGCGAGGATCGTGGTTTACGACCCCTTCGTACCGAGAGATAAAATACTGGAGTTCGGATATGAGTACGCTAATAACTTGTGCGAGCTATTGAAAACTTCAGATATCGTAACATTGCATGCCGCTCTTACCCCAGAGAACTACCACATGATCAACAAAGAGGCGTTCGAGTGCATGAAGAATGGAGTAATAATAGTGAACACAGCTAGAGGGGAGCTCATAGATGAGAAAGCACTAATAGAAAACATCGAGAAAAAGAAGGTACTAGCTGCAGCGCTAGACGTCATTGAAGGGGAACCTATAGAGGCTGATCATCCCCTACTTAAATACGAAAATGCCATTATAACACCGCACATAGCGGCATACACATGGGAAGCACTAAAAGGGATGGACGACGCCGTTGTAGAAGCTATAGTTAGCTACTTGAACAAGAAGCCGATTGATGGGGTAGTAGCAATGCCCAGGAACCCGCGGAAGTTGATGATTCAGTGATGTCGCCCTAATATCGCACGCAGGCAACTTCAACTAAATACCCACCCCACCATTTCATTAACTTGGCGGGCACATAACATCTATGTTATGACCCCGAGGTGATCGGCTTGAACATACTCGCTATAGACCTTGGAACAACCAATCTGAAGACATCGCTAGTAAGGATAGATGAGAAGGATGGCAACGTAACTACTGTTAAGTCCATTACAAGAAAAGTGAATCCCATGATCCCGGCGCCGAGAGCTCACGAACATAGCCCCCATGAAGTAAAACAAGAACTGTTCGGAGCAGTTAGGCGTATCTCAAGGGAGCACCCCGTAGACGCACTAGTTATTTCGACATACTTGTTCGCCACTATAGTGCTAAATAGAAGGTACGAACCGTTAACCAACATAATAACTTGGATCGATGAGAGATCCGAAAGATATCTAGGTCTAATCAAGGATAAAGCACCTGAGATATACAGTAAAACAGGTTGCCCACCTCTACATATCTACACACTCCCCAAGCTCCTGTGGCTCAGCCGCGAGAATCCCGGCTTGGTTGACGGTAACTTAGTTCTAGACGCTAAATCACTACTCGCTGTATGGCTTCTCGGATACCCCATAACAGATCTCTCAACAGCTTCAGGTACGTATCAGATGCTAAATATCTCGTCCTTGAAGTGGGATCCAGATATCCTTAACATAGCTAACATATCCGAGGACCAGCTTCCGGAGGTAGAGGAAGCACATTACCTAGACTACGTGAATGAAAAAACAGCACGCGAACTTGATTTAGAGCCTAAGATTCCCCTTATTCTAGGACTATATGATGGTGGGTCAATGATCTATGGACTGAGCATGGGAAGAAAGGATGTTGGTGTGGTAAACCTAGGCACTAGCGGTATGCTGAGGGTAGTAGTCGATAAACCAGTAGTTGACTTTTCCCAGTACATGAGGTTTCAGACATACTACTTAGTGGATAGGTTATGGCTTAGCGGTGGAGGTATAAGTAATGGCGGCGCAGTGATAGAGTTCCTCATGAAGTTACTAAATGTAGATTTCGGGGTACTCAATGAGGTGTTAGACCGTGACCCCCCGAACCCGCAGGAAACCCCTCTAGTCATTCCGTTGCTGTACAAGGAGAGGTTACCCGTAATGCCAAGTAGCACGGGATTTCTGACGTGCAAGTTGAGCCCAAATACGACCGTCAACCATGTGATATGGGGAACTGTGGAAGGGATTTTAATGATGCTGAAGCTGATAGAAGAAGCTCTCCAAGAAAACTCAATAACCTTCAATACCGTTATGCTCGGAGGAGGACTTGCTAGGTACCGAGGGGTACTCAAATCCTTAGCCACTATCTTAAATAAGAGAACCGGTCTTCTAAGAGAGTTAGAAGCTTCGCACCTAGGTTGCGCATTGCTCGCATTAAAAGTCCTTGAAGGACAGAAGAGGGCTGATGAAGTGGCAAGCAAAGCCCGAGAGTTAGCAGACTTCGCTGACCCGGTGACGGATCTTCTCGAACATTATGCGACGAAATACGAAGAGTTCAAAAATATGTTAATCACACTTATAAACTACGAAAAGAGTCTTTCTCGGTAATATCCTTGATATAATGATCTCTGGACATGCTTTTTGAGTTTCATGTAGGTTCATGTATCCCGTGAGGAACCCTCAAAAGGTGAGGGGAAGCCCTAGAGGGTGTAGAACTCCATGCCTTTCAGGGCGGGGAGCTAGTTATATGTGGGCTGTCCTTTACCACCCTTAGTATGAGATTAGTTACGGATCTCTTGATGTAGGGTACTTTAAGCATTTTCTTTATAAACTCATCTAGCTTCGAGACCGTACTGAAAACTGTTAGGATTGCCACGTCGTACTCACCGGTTATATCGAATACTGCCCTCACGTTCGGCTCGCTGGCGAGAAGCTTCTCTACGTCCGTTATGTGTCCTCCCTCAACCTGAAGTAGTGTTAGGGCGTAGACTTCGTAGCCGAGTGCCCGGTAGTCTATGATTGCTGTGTAGCCCTTCACAACCCCCATCTTCTCCAGCCGCCTGAGCCTGCTGTGTACTACTGACGGGGACTTCCCCACAGCCTTTGCTATATCTCTCAAGCTCGCCCTTGCGTTAACCTTAAGGTACTCCATTATCTTTATGTCTAGTTCGTCCACAGGTCCCGAGTATGTAGCGGAACGCATGTTCTACCACCGCATCATCTTTTGTGTTAGCTCTATATAAATGTTCAAGGTTTCCCGTCTGATGTTATTTTATTCTGTACAACACAATATACTTTTTGTGTGTAAACTGTTAGGTGAAGCCCTTGAAGATAAGTGAAGATGTTCAGGCACCAGTTGCGGAATGGGTTGAGTTGCAGTATACAGACATAGTTGGAAGGCTCAGAGGGGTAGGGGTCCCCTTCAGCGGGGAGAGGTCGAGGCTGTCAGCAAGAGCCGACGGTAGTAGTGTAGGTCTAGCCGATATAGGTGATAGCGACGTAATCCTCATGGCAGATAGTAGCACCCTCTCCCGCATCCCCTGGCGTAGCGGCTGGTGGAGGGTTCTCAGCGATCTATATGTTGATGGGAGTGCTAGACACCCCCTGGACCCGAGGCTCAGCACACAGAAGCTCGAGGAGTATCTCAGGGAAAGCGATCTAGAAGCGTTTATCGGGGTGGAGATAGAGTTCTTTCTATTCAGGGACGTCAAGGTGGTCTTTTCTCCACCTACCTCAGCGGGCTACACCATCAAGCTCGCTGATAGGTCCCAGATGGGCACCTTCTCTAATTACCATCTAGTGGGAGATGAGCTAGTCAAGTACCGAGGATTCCTCGCGGAGAACTTAGCAAAATTCTTCAACATCAAAGTCACCGCACACCACCACGAGGTCGCCTCAAGCCAGCTGGAGCTGAGCCTAGAGGCCAGTAGCCCAACAAAGACCTCCGACAACGTTCAGACGACTAAGTACGTTGCGCGGGCGATGGCTAGAGAGATGGGGCTGAAGGCGGTGTTCATGCCTAAACCACTGTACGGGGAGAACGGATCCGGGATGCACGTACATGTAAGCCTCTGGAGATCTTCTAGGAACCTCTTCTACGACCCTGAAGACCCTCACGGGCTCAGCCAGCTAGCTAGGTACTTCATAGGAGGGCTACTCCACCACATGAGGGCACTAGCGGCAGTAGTTGCCCCGACAGTGAATAGCTACAAGAGGCTTGTCCCAGGGTTCGAGGCACCGATCTACGCTGTCTGGGGCTTTAGAAACAGGAGCGCGGCTGTTAGGGTACCAATAGCAACAAACGAGCGGGAAGCTAGAGTCGAGTTCCGACCACCAGACCCCTCAGCTAACCCGTACCTAGCCCTAGCCGCCATAGTAGCTGCCGGGCTCGACGGGGTCAGGAAGTCCATAGACCCTGGCGACCCCTCAAGCGCGAACGTGTACGAGCTGAGCAGGTTACCTAGGGAGAGAAGGCTGCCTACCTCATTGAGCGAGGCCCTAGACGAGCTAGACCAGGACAGAGAGTTCCTTAAACCAATTTTCAGCAACGATCTAGTGGATAAGTACATAGAGGTTAAGAGAAGGGAGGTAGTAGAGGTCTCACCATCCCCCTCACCCAAAGAGTTCCTAACCTACTGCGATATCTAAACCTCCCAGCCCTGAAGGGTGGGAGTTACCGTTAGTGCGGGAAGGTTCAGGGCTACATCAGCTCTTCATAAGGATAACTCAATGACCTATGTGGTTCCTAACTCCCTCATCATTATTTATTGTGGGACGGTGAAATATTACTGAGGAAGGGGATAGTGTCAGCATACCAAACCCTAAGAGATAGTTATGGGAGATACGTCGACAGGCTGAGGATCAGTGTTACAGGTAGGTGCAACTATAGATGTATATTCTGTCACTTCGAGGGGCTATCGAGAGCCGACCCGGAGGCGGAGGCACTAACTGCCGACGACTACAGTTTCATAGCGTACGTCCTCAGAAAGTACGGGGTTAGATACCACAAGCTCACTGGGGGTGAACCTCTCATCAGGGAGGACATCCACCAAGTTGTCTCAGGCATTAAGCAGTACGCGGAGGAGGTTTCCCTAGTGACTAACGGGTCGTTCCTCCTGGAAAGGGCGGGGCCTCTAGCTGAGGCCGGCTTAGATAGGCTAAACGTGAGCCTGCACTCCCTGAGGTATGAGGTGTACGAGTACATCACCGGCGGATCGAAGTTGCTTAGTAAAGTCCTCAAAGGGGTGGATGAGGCTCTTGACCGGGGTATCAGAGTTAAAGTGAACTTCCTGCTGATGAAATCCAACATCGACGACCTACCGCGGGTTCTAGACTACGCAGAGTCGAAAGGACTGGACGTCAACGTTATAGAGCTGGTCCCACTAGGCGTTCCAGCAGGAGTCTACTCGAGAGAGCACCTACCAACGCCTACAGTGCTGAACATTATCCAGGAAAGAAGCATCAGAACAGAGATCAGGGAGTTCCAGAATAGGCCGGTCTACGTACTTAGGAGCGGTATAAGAGTAGAGGTCGTGATCGGTTATGGGAACAAGTTCCTATGCGCTGCCTGCACCCGCATGAGGCTCACACCAGACGGCAACCTCAAGACATGCCTGTACGCAGAGAAACCGACCTTTAACATAGTCGAAGCAGTTAAGCGGAGAGATGAGGAGATGCTGACCGAGCTATTTAAAAAAGCCGTACTAGCTAGAAAGCCCTTCTTCTCCTGAACACCAACGAGTTCGGAAACCGAGCACGGCTTCAGCTTTCAGCACCCTCGGGGACAACCCCTGATCTCCTCCCTGCTATAAATGGTGAGGGCTCCTGCTAGGGCGGGGAGGTTCGGGATTACATCCCCGCCCTGAGGGCTCGATCCCGGGTCGGCTCTCCGACCTGTTATCCCCACCCCTCCCGGGGCTCGGGGTTACTGGATTGGCGTCAGCCATCGCCCTAGGCTCAAAGAGCCTAAACCCTCAACATCAAGATTAATTGAGATGGTAAGTTCTCTATCCTTAGGCGCGCTTATGACATATCACAAGGTTACCAAGAAGGCCTGGAGCGTATGTGGCGCCGGGGGCGGGATTTGAACCCGCGCGCGGACGAACCGCACCGGCTCTCCAGGCCGGCCCCTTAGACCGCTCGGGCACCCCGGCACCGATGATTTAGTGTCAACAATGCTTAAAAATAGTAGCTTCTTTGGGAGAAAGTGAGATACTACCTCAAAACCTCTATTTCAATGAACACGTCGTCCGGTACTCTTATCCTCATGATCTGCCTCATGAACTTATCGTCAGCGTCTACATCTATCAATCTTTTATGTATCCTCATCTCCCACTTCTCATATACCTTAGTTCCTTCCCCGTGCGGTGGGACCAGGACAGGCACTACTAGCCTCTTCGTAGGCATTGGTACTGGACCTGAGATCTTCACTCCTAGCTTCTTAGCGTGATCAACTATTTGACCCACTACCTGGTTGAGGTGCTCTACATTCACACTCCAGAGCCTTATTCTTACTTTCGTCATTAGCTATGTCCCTGCTCTACTGGAAGTAGGTCTACTTAGTCTTTATCTCGACTTTAGCCGGGACCACGTCTATTATTGTTCCTATTCCTACTGTCTTACCCATGTCCCTCATCGCAAACCTGCCAAGCTGCGGGAACTCGCTGTATTTCTCTATCACCATCGGCTTAATCGGCTTGAACCTCACTAGGGCAGATTCCCCGGCTTTTATGAACTGCGGGTTCTTCTCAGCTATCTGGCCAGTCCTAGGGTCTAACCTACCGATTATCTCAACAACTTTAGCGGCTACCGACGCTGTGTGGGCATGTATCACCGGTGTGTACCCTACGTGAATCGCCGAGGGATGCCACATAACGAATATTCTCGCAGTGAACTCATCTACAACTGTGGGTGGGTTCTCAGGGTGACCGACTACGTCACCTCTCTTAACCTGCTCCTTGGGGACGCCCCTGACGTTGAAGCCTATGTTGTCTCCGGGGATGGCCTCATCTAGCTTCTCGTGGTGCATCTCTATAGATCTAACCTCCCCTACTACACCGGGCGGCATGAACACTACCTTATCTCCTACTCTCAGCCTACCGGTCTCGACCCTACCTACAGGGACAGTACCGACACCGGAGATTGTGTAGACCTCCTGTATAGGAATCCTAAGCGGTTTGTCTACTGGCTTCGGAGGCTCTCTGCAGTTGTCCAGGGCCTGAACTAGCGTCGGACCTTTATACCACGACATATTGGCTGACGACTGCATGATGTTGTCGCCTAGCCAGCCGGACACCGGGATGAAAGGTATCTCATCTACCTTGTAGCCTAGGGTCCTCATGAACTTCTTCAATATGTCCACTACCTGCTTGTACCTAGCCTCACTCCACGGCGGGTCGGTTATGTCCATCTTGGTAACAGCTACTATGAGGTTCTCGACACCCATAGTCCTTGCTAGTATTAGGTGCTCTCGTGTCTGCCCCTCAGGGCTCATACCGGCCTCGAACTCGCCGGTCTTAGCTGAAACTACGAGTAGGGCTGCGTCTGCTTGGCTAGTCCCGGTGATCATGTTCTTAACGAAGTCCCTATGACCTGGAGCATCTATTATAGTCCAGTAGTACTTAGGGGTCTCGAACCTCATGAACGATAGAGCTATCGTTAGGCCTCTCTCCCTCTCCTCCTTGAGCTTATCTAGGAACCAAGCAAACTTCTCAGACTCCTTGCCAGCCTTCTTAGCTGCCTCCTCTACCTCCTTAGCCGTCTTCGGGTCTATAGCTCCCAGCATTAGGAGCATGTGACCTACTAGAGTGCTCTTCCCATGGTCTACATGACCTATTACCACTAGGTTCATGTGCGGCTTTCCAGGTCTCCTACTCATACATCACACCCTGCGCATATCCTCCTTTCTATCACCACAAAGTTTTAAAAGCTTACTATCTCGGTCTGCGGGAAGCTTCTGCGCTACCTAAGAACTCCTGAGCCTAGTGAGGCTCGAGTCATACGGTTTTGTTGCTACACCTTTCTCAGTAACTATTGCTGTTACAAGCTCTGGTGGTGTGATGTCGAAAGCCGGGTTTATAACGTCAACGGTGGGTACAGTGATGTACGTCTTCATGAGTACTGTCCTAACCTCATCGGGGTTTCTCTCCTCTATAACGATGTCACTCACTCTACTCTCGTAGTCTATTGTGGAAGTGGGGGCGGCAACATAGAACGGGACTCTATGGCGATCCGCTAGTGCTGCGATAGTGTACGTCCCGATCTTGTTAATTACGTATCCCGGAATCAATATACGATCCGCCCCTACAAACACCTTACTGACGAGGCCCCTACTCATGACGTACCCGACCATGTTATCTGTTATGAGCTTCACTGGTATGCCCTCCTTCATAAGTTCCCAGACCGTCAATCTAGCGCCCTGTAACATCGGTCTAGTCTCAGTCGCTATGACCTTAATCTTCTTCCCAGAGTACCAGGCAGCCCTTATAACACCCAGGGCTGTCCCAAAAGCTACTGTTGCTAGGGCACCGGCGTTGCAGTGAGTTAAGATAGTATCACCGTCATCAACTAGCTTAGAACCTATCTCCCCAATCCTCCGGTTTATCTCGACGTCCTCCTCATAGATTCTGAGAGCCTCTTCAATAACAGATTTTCTCATTTCGCTAGCGCTCGAGTAGCTCCTCTGCATCACCGCCTCCACCCTCCTCAAGGCCCAGAAGAGGTTTACAGCGGTGGGTCTAGTCCTCATTAACCTCTCCACGACTTTTGCTAACTTATGCCTCAACCTCTCGACATCGCTCTCCTCGAGTTTTGTAGCTGCTAGAGCTACAGCGAGGGCAGCAGCAACACCTATAGCAGGTGCTCCCCTAATCTCCATCCTCTCAATGGCTACAGCGACCCTCTCAGGATCATCTGTTTCAACTACTTCCTCCTCCCACGGTAGCTTGAGTGTGTTAACCCACCTTACCCTACCATCAGACCACTCTATCGATCTAATCAAGTAGGACACCACCATAGCTCTCAGCAAGAGGCTAATATCCTCTTCCCAGAGAGGAGATAGCATCACACCCTCTCAAGGACTATCGATATCTTACTCTTCCTAACACTCCTAGCAGACCTAGATACCATCATTACGCTCCCTATTACGACACTCTTGATCCTCAACCTACCAGTAATTTCCTTCACAGATTCCGCCACCATCACAGCCCTATGTATATTCCTTCCAATAGCCTCAACTTTAACTTCTCTACAGCCTAAAACACTCAACTTGAACAAAACCGCAAGTAGGTATCGCACGAAGAACTTTCTGCCCATATAGACACTACAATTCTCTGAAGCAGCCCCTCCAACCCCCAACTACCTCAACTCGCTGTTTCTAAATTCGCAGGGGCTTATAAGAACTCACCCCGGGACTTGAGGTAAGAACTGAACATCATATCGGTACATGCTATTCTTATATACTCTGTTCTCTTAAGAACATATGCAGAAAGAGCTGAGTGACCGGAGATGTTCAGACTAGTGAGGGCTGTGGATATAGTCCGGATTCCACCGAGCCAGTTTGGTGAGGACCTGATTAAGGTGGCTAACGAGGTTCTGACGGAGAAGTACGTAGGTAGCTTACACCCTGATCTAGGGCTTATACTGGCTATAACCAACATTAATGTCGAGTCTGAGGGGACGATAATCCCTGGCGATGGGGCTACGTATCATAGGGCTGAGGTGGAGTTCATATCTTTCTATCCTGCTGTAAACGAGGTCGTTGAAGGGGTAGTCGTTGACGTTAAGAGGATAGGGTTGTTCGTAAACATAGGTCCGGTAGATGCGTTAGTCCATGTATCTCAAGTGACTGACGACAGAATGGTCTACCACGAGGAGCTGGGCGTCCTAGAAGGAGAGGAGACAAAAATCAGGTTCAGTAAAGGTGATGTGGTCCGCGGGAGAGTAACCGCGGTGTCGGTAGCTAGACCGTCAACTATTAGGATAGCTATGACCATGAGGCAGGCAGGCCTAGGTAAGATCTCTTCGGGTGTCACGAGTGAGTAGGAGCACTAGGAAACCCTTTAAGGCCTGCACGAAGTGCCGGATGTTAGTCCCCCACGAGGTCAATGTGTGCCCGTCCTGCGGCTCAACAAGCTTCACCGATGCATGGTCCGGTGTAGTGATAATTGTAGATGCGGAGAAGTCCAAGCTCGCCAAGCTCCTAGGAATAGGAAAACCAGGAAGATACGCGCTGAAAATAGGCACATAATAACACCTATCAACTTCTCCCGTTTGTCCCTAGATGCTCATCGTCATTAGTTTATATTTCATTCACAGCATCTAGGGACTTCCGCCCAGCCCACAGGGACTTGGGGATCCCCGTGGGTTCATGGGCGGCTGTCGAGCCCAACGGCACGGCCCCCATCTACCTTCAACCCCCTAGGCTCGGAGCAGGGCTCCCATCACCTAGGCGGGCTCTAAGCAGTAAATAAAAACAGGGCTTATAAACATAGCTTCTAAACATCGGCTACGAAACAGTCCATAAATAACGGGGAGGGCAGTTCTGCAATAGCGGTTGAACTTGTGTCGGGCTCTGGGAGCCGGCTACTGGGGTTGTCGAGGTCTTTCTGTTATTATGCTTTTCTTGACTTACTGGCTTCCTCTTCTAGTCTCTTTTTATAGAGCTCTTCCCACTCCTTGTCTGAGAGATTCCTAAAATCCTCCACGAGGAGGTCCCTAAGTTCCTTGTTCCTAGCAAAGTAGCTTATTGCGTAGCTACAGATCGGCAAGATCTTCAAGCCACCGTTCCTGGCGTACTCAACTACGTTGTCTACTAATACCTTCGCGTAGCCTTTGCCCCGGTATTTTTCTGGGACATATGTCTCCAAGATCTTGATGACCCCGCCCTCCGTCTCAGTGTAAACGTAGGCTTTACTACCGTCTTCGAACTTCATGTAAAACACACCACCCGCCCTCCTCACCTCAACACTCAAGGCTTGTCCCACAGTATTCACGCTCCAAAGCTTAAAACATTGAATAGCAGTTCAGGATCCGCCCTCATATAGTTTTCTATTAGTTCGTTTCCCCCTTCACGCCCTCCGGGTCAGCACCAGCCTCGGGAAAGTCTGAGGTATTGCTACCTAGGAGTGCCTTTCGCAGCTGTTTCAGGTTTCATATGGGTTTATATGGTCTGATGCTACTCCCCTGCTGATATCACTGCGTGGTTAGAAAAGATTTTAATCTTTGAAAGCGTGTCCCCGGAGTGGTGGGCTGCCCTGTGATGCTCTGAGGGCTCCAAGAGGCACCCAAGTTGTGGGGTCTCCGGGGTGGCCCCGAACGCCCCTAAGGCGGATGCTGACCCAAGGAGCGATGCGGGGGAAGGAGATGAGGCGATGACCATAAAACAGCATAAACTCACATAAGAGCTGAACCCCTTAACGTAAGGCAGGCCAGTACTTCAAACCTTATGAGCTTAGGGAATTAAATCGAGGATCTCCGGCTAAATGTCGACCTTCAAATGATGACAGAGAAAGCTAGGTTCAGGCTATTTACGCGTTCTTATAAGATGGAGTGCGTAATGTTTAATGGTGGGGTCTTTGGGGGAGCTCAAGAGGATAGAGGTAGTTGACCTGCCCTACAGGGAGGGGGTCAACGTCATCCTCGGTCAGTCACACTTTATAAAGACTGTTGAGGACATCTATGAGGCGTTAGTGACTTCAGTCCCAAACATAAAGTTCGGCGTCGCTTTCTGCGAGTCAAGCGGTAAAAGGTTGGTGCGGTACGACGGTAACGATGAGGAGCTGATATCGTTAGCCATAGAGGCGGCTAGTAGGGTAGGTGCTGGCCACTTCTTCGTTATTTACATTAGGAATGCGTGGCCCATAAACATATCCAACGCTTTAAAGCACGTGAGCGAGGTTGTCACCCTCTACGCAGCGTCAGCTAACCCTCTGCAGGTAGTCGTCGCCGAGACGAACCTAGGTCGCAGCGTCCTGGGGGTGGTAGACGGCGGCACACCTCTGGGCGTGGAAGGGGGAGAAGATAAGAAAGAAAGGCACGAATTCCTCAGGAGGATAGGGTATAAACGCTAGCCGCAAACAGTAATACAGCACGGAAAACGGTCTTAACGTGGCGACTAGAACAGCCGTCCCTTCGTGATGGTGGTTGGGTAGGGTAGAGGAAGTAGTTAGAGCTAGGTGCTTCGAGGAATCGTGGGTAGACGCCGGTGGAGTCAGGCTACTCCTATACAGACTGAAGGGCGTGCTGGAGATCGCCTGGGTACCGCCTGAGGAGCTTAAGTCCCTAATAGATAGCCCGCTGGATCCCGATAGCACCCTGGAGGCTTTCAGGAGGCTCCCCAACCTAGCAAAGCTTAAGTCCGAGTGCGACCTCATATCTTTAGAACTACCTGCAGGTGGAGTTCGGTACACAGCCGTTATAAGTAGGAAAAAGCTGAGGTGTGTCCCGGTAGCATCTTTCCCGGATATCGTGAAGTCTCTTGAGGTGCTCGCCAAAAGCTCTGACGGTGCGGCACCGGAATCAGACGCCCTTCAGAGAAGCGTTCTAGCAAGAAAAACGCTACCTCTAGGTGCGGAGCTATACACCCCATGCATCGTGGGCGAGGTCTTGGGACCTGAGGTCGTTGCTGTAGGGATAGAACTCTCGGAATCAGGCTATAGAGCTGTCTTGGCTGGCGAGCTGAGGGATACCTATGCCAAGGAGGAGCAACGCCCAGCGAGGAGGAAATTCAGGAAGAGGAGGGCTAGGAGGAAGAGGAGGAAAAAGAGCTAGAGAATGAGGGCTAGTAAGGCCTTCTGAGTATGTAGCCTGTTCTCAGCCTGATCCCACACGACCGATTGAGGACCATCTATCACCTCGTCCGTAACCTCATAACCTCTCTTTGCTGGGAGGCAATGCATGAATATCGCGTCAGGCTTAGCCATAGCCATGACCTCCTTAGTTACCCGATAGGGAGACAGATCCTTAATTCTTCTCTCAGCCTCAGCTTCTTGGCCCATGCTTACCCAGACATCGGTGTAGACCACGTCCGCTCCACGGACAGCCTCCTCAACCCCTCTAACTACATCCACGACAGCTCCAGTAGATCTAGCTCTCTCCTCAGCTAGGCTTAGTATCCTCGGGCTCGGATCGTAGCCCTTAGGTGTCGCAATGCGTATACTTGCCCCAAGAGATGCCGCCATCAGTATAAGGGAGTGCGCGACATTGTCCGCCCCATCCCCCAGAAACGCTACCTTGACGCCCGATACCCGACCTTTCTTCTCCCACACTGTGAAGAAGTCGGCTAGTGCTTGGACGGGGTGCTCAGTATCGCTCAGCGCATTAATGACCGGTACAGATGCGTACTCCGCGAGATCGAGGAGGTCCTTATGACTAAACACTCGGGCAGCTATACCGTCAACGTACCTACTTAAGGTCCTCGCAGTATCGGCTATGGTCTCTCCTCTACCTAGCTGGAGTTCTGTCCAGTTCGCGGTGACCGTGAAACCCCCAAGCTGCTTCATAGCTACCTCGAAGCTTACCCTCGTCCTTGTACTGGGTTTCTGGAATATCAGCATCAGGGTCTTCCCATGCAGTAACTGGATGAACCTCTCACCCCCATACGCCCTCAGCTTGAGTTCCTTAGCTAGCTCTAGAACCCTCCACAGCTCATCCGGGCTGAAGTCCACCACAGAGATGTAGTCCCTACCCCTAAGACCACGCATGTGTCTCACCACCATAAAGTATCAGCACTAGATAAAAACACAAAGACTGTCAAAATAGCTAACACCGATAGCACTAAGTTACCCTCGCTGTCGGGGTTCAGCTCTTATGTGAGTTTATGCTGTTTTATGGTCATCGCCTCATCTTCCTTCCCCCGCATCCCGCTCGGGGCCTCATCGGGCTTGGGGGCGTTCGGGGTCACCCCGAAGAGCCCACATCTTGGGTGTCCCTTGGAGCTGCCCTCAGAGCATCACAGGGCAGCCCACCACTCCGGGGACACGCTTTCAAAGCTTATAGGCTTTTCTAATTACGCAGTGATAGTAGCAGAGGAGCAGCATCAAACCATATAAACCCATATGAAACCTGAAACAGCTGCGAAAGGCTAGATGAGCTCTGGCATGTACTTTGCTACTATTAGTTCGGGGTTCTCCCTCAAGATCCTCATCGAGTGCGGTAACTCGCCGATAATCTCCTCAGGGGTCACACCGTCCTCACCGAGCTTCTCAGCGGCTAGATCCCCGGCGAGCCCATGAACTAGGACACCCATCCTTGTAGCTACACCTACGTCTCTGAAGCCGATCCCATACATAGCTGCTATAGTACCCGTCAATACATCACCAGTACCTGCCTTCGCCATCCCGGGGTTACCGGTCATGTTTATGTACACCCTCCCATCGGGGTAACCCACAAGGCTGTGAGCACCTTTAAGAACTATGTACGCATTGAGCTCTGAAGTAGCCTTCCTCAGAGCACTGACGGGGTCCTCTTCTATCTCAGCTATCTTCATGTTCGTAAGACGCGAGAATTCCGCGAGGTGTGGTGTTATCACGGTCGACGCCTTCCTCGACTTCACCAGCTCAGGGTTCCGAGCTACAGCTGTTATCCCATCACCGTCGATTATGATGGGCCTCTCGACATGCTTGACAAGCTCCCTGACGAGGTCCTGGGTCTCGGGGTTCAGCGAGACTCCTGAGCCGACGGCAACTATATCTATATCGAAGGAGTCAACTAGTTCGAGGATGCGGTCCACGTTCCTCAGTGATAGGGTACCCTCCTCAGTCTCATCTAAGGGTATGTACACCACTTCACTACAGCGAGCGGCTATATAGGGTATAACAGACCTAGGTGCTGCCAGCCTAGAGTAGCCGCCTCCCGCCTTGAGGAACGAGTAAGCGACGTAGTACGGCGCTCCGTAGTAGTACCTAGCGCCCGCCACGGCCAGGAGCTTCCCGAAGGTACCCTTATGACCCCACCTCACCCTCTCGGGTACAGGCTCAGGTACATTTAGTTCTATCTTTGTGCTATCGGGGAGGATAAGCTCGCGCGGATATGACAGCATCGATACGAACAGCTTTCCGCAGTAGTAATAGCCTGGGTAGAGGACGTTCCCTATCTTAGGTAGGCCGAAGGTAACCGTATACTTAGACTTCACGGCCACGCCATAAACTTTTCCGTTATCAGCGTTAACCCCGGACGGTATGTCAACGCTGACAACATCCCTCCCACTACTGTTTACAGCCTCTATGACCTCCCTATAGATGCCCCTAACCTCGCCCTTAAGCCCGATACCTACTAGGCCCACGACCACAACGTCAAACTCCCTCAATCTGTCTTTCAGTACGCGAAGATCCTCCGAGCCCCTCACATGTGTTAGAGGGATCCTCATCTTCGTGATTGTATCGTAGTTCTTTCTAGCTGGCTCGGGATACCTGTCGGGATCCCCCACAACGAAGACCTCCACGTAGGCCCCACAAGAGAGCAACCTTCTAGCAGCGACTAGGGCATCGCCCCCATTGTTACCTGTTCCAGCAATAACCGCAACCTTCCTCCCATAACATCCGTACTCCCTAACAACTAGGGAGTATATAGCAGACCCGGCATCCTCCATCAGGATAGAGCTACCGATCCCGTAAACCTCCTCCGCCTTCATGTCTATCTCTTTCATCTCCCTAGCATAGCATAAGCCCATCCTATAACGCAGAGAGTCTCTCCCCAAACCCTTCCCCAATCCGGTACTTTACTCTACTTTAAATTAGGTTGAATACGTGACTGACCTCTCCCGCCCTAGGGCTGGGGTTCTTTCAGGGGTTCACCGATCCCCGCATCTGTTTTTGGGATACATCTGTCATTTGAGGGGCGGTCGGGGTGGTCAGAGATCCCACATCTTACTTAGGGCTCTACGCGGTTGCCTAACCCGCATCCCCGGAGGGCTTAGGAGCAACCACGATGATGTAATCTATGGAGCTAGAACTGGAGCTAGAACTCCTAGGTCTCTGAGACCGCTTATCGCTAGTTCAACTGCTATGGATGCCACTATTATCGACATGAACTTACCTAAGCCCTGAAGTACTGAAGTGCCGAAGTACCTGAACATCACGTACGAGTATCTGAGGGTGATATAAGTTAGTCCTAGGGCTATGTATGCCCCTAGAAGTGTTGTGAGAGGTCCGTACACCCTTGAATAGACTATTAGGGTGCTCATCGTTCCGGGACCTACTATAAGGGGTGTCGCGATCGGCACTACCGCGAAGTCACCCTTCTCGACCTCTTCTTTCTCTTTGGCGGTGAGCATTTTGATTGCCAGAACAATGAGTAACAGGCCGCCAGCCACCTTAAGCGATTCTATACTTATATTGAAAGCCAGGAGAACGAACTCCCCGGCAAGAGAAAATACTGTGAGGAGGATAGCTATAGCCGCGGAAGCTCTGTTCACAGCTTGCTTAACTAAGGTATCTAAGTCTCTACCTCCTAGACCTGTGCTACCCCCTACGTAGGAGATCAGAGTTGGTATAGCGGCAAGGGGGTCCATTATGGCGAACAGCGATATAGATATGGAGATGTACTCCTTTAGGAGCACTTCGAGAGGTAGCGGCAAAGTAGCACCTAGCCTATTTCCTGCTCGGAAGGTATGTACGTTATCACGATTCCCTGGATCTTAGATGACCACCACTTCAAGTATTCCTGTATGCTCCTCCTTTCCGATGGTGAGACCACTATTCTCTTCCTAGCCCACTCAACCTCCTCTACCCCTATCAGCCCGCTACCCTTACTAGCCGCTAGCCTGATTAGGGCGTCGAGCTCGGCTAGCGAGTACCACGAAGATACGCTCACTATGTGATCTACTACGTTACCACTGGAGAGCCTCAGCTTGTACCTCTCCACATTTCTCGCGGTCGCCTTCCTCCGCATCTCCTTATCAGGGTATCCAACGACTATAGTTACGTCAACCCTGCCAGGCCTTAGGAGGGCCGGGTCTATCAGGTCTGGATTGTTGGCTGTTAGGATAGTGAATGGCCTATCAACCCTCTGGAGGTGGTACAGTATCGTTGACAGCTCGCTTAGGTGTGCCTCATGTATTGTATACTTCCTAGATGAGAGGAACTCAGCGTCATCTATCACTATCGCAACCTCCTTCTTCCTCTTGTAGACTTGGTTGAGGATAGCGTTCAACATCTTCTCAGTGGCGCCGTACCACATAGACCTATACGTAAACGGCTTGAGCTCTACAACTCTAAGTCCTAAAGCGTTAGCTATGGCCTCAGCCATCACCGACTTCCCGACGCCTGGAGGTCCGGTAATGAATGTGCCCCTAGCCGCGAAAGATAGCCCGCTCTTGAAGGGATCTATGAGGACTAACCTCATCTCCTCAACCATCTTCGGCGGGAGGTCGTTAAGAGACCACTCAGGGCTTCTAACCGGGATCTTGATCTCCCTATACTCATTACCATCACTTACCACAGCCCTTATCTCCTCAACGTTTACGGCCCTGCTCTGCACAGCTATGAACGCTATCGGCTTCGCCCCGAGAAGCCCCACGCTCCTGACGACCTCTAGGTAGTCCCTCCTATATACGCTAACAGACTCCTCGAGAGCCTTCTGAGCCTCCCTAATTAGCGACCTCGATACCTTCACAGCTCTCTGCGAGTCCGGTACGTACCCGTTAACTATCACTATACCGGCAGGCTTAGACCCAGCGCTGGGGGGTATTCCCCGGCTAAATGTAAGCGAGCACGAAATAAGGTCCTTCGGGTCGAGGGATTTGTATGTTGCCAGAAGAATAGACGAAAACTCGCCGGTCTGGCTGACGTCGTCTACGAGCTCAGGGATTATGTCCATAGCGGCTAGGAGGTTTACATGCGCTAGGACGCCGGGATAGAGCTTCTTGTTGTACTTCACCCTCAAGAAGAGCCCTGAGTTCCTTTCATGCGGGTCAAGCATCAGCTCGTAGATATCTGATGAGTACTTAGCTAAGATAGAGAGAAACCTATAGGACTTATAGCTCTCGCTGACGTCATGGTACGCCGCAAATATCGTCCTGACTTTATAGAGATTACTCCACAGCACTCGCACGTCAGCAGCCTCTTTCAACTTACCTCGAGCACCCAACCTAGGAAGGAGTAGAGAACTAATAAGCTCAGTAGGAGAAACTCAGAGAACTACCTTAAACTTCGCACAGCTCATACCACTAGGAATCAGCTCTTATATAGATTCGATTGTTTTATGGTCATCGCCTCATATTCCTTCCCCCGCATCCCGCTCGGGACCTCATCGGGCCTGAGGGCGTTCAGGGCCACCCCGGAGATCCGCATCTTGAGTATCTCCTGAAGCTACCCTCAGAGCATCGCGGGTGGTAACTAAATCATTAAGCCTATAAACACCCAGCAAAGTCAAGCTATAAGGCTATATGAAACTCAAACAGCTTGCTGAGGCACAGTTTTCCCACTACCCAAGGGAGGTTTAAGCACTTTCATTTAACGCGTGAAAAACTCTTTCAGTACCTAGGTTTGCGTGGGTAGCTTATGAAGGGAACCTTATGTCGGTTACTATGGAATATTCTCTTTGCGCTGTCAGGATTCCTAACACCATTTTCACAGTAGCTACCCTCCCCCCTCAGATTCTCTACGAACTCGTCCCGAACTAGAGCAGGCCCAACTAGCTCCTTAGTCTGTCCCGGCAGTACTATGTCTGTCGGTGGTGTCTGCTGCCACCAACCTATTACGAGGTTCGGGTTCTCCTCTAGGTATATGCTACCTCCCATAATGTATATGGGTACACTGCCAGTGTTCGCGATAGTGAGTCTGAGGGTCTCGTTCCACCGCCTCCATGTCGTCGGCGATACGCTCGCTTTAAGGTTCATGGTGAAGTTAAAGGACTTCTCAAACAGCGTTACGTAAATTCCGGGAGAGTGATACAGCCTTTCGCAGCTGTTTCCGGTTTCATATGGTTTGATGCTGCTCCTCTGCTACTATCACTACATGGTTAGAAAAGCCTATAATCTTTGAAAGCATATCCCCGGAGTGGTGGGCTGCCCTGTGATGCTCTGAGGGCGGCTCCAAGGGTCACTCAAGATGTGGGGTCTCCGGGGTGGCCCTGAACGCCCCCAAGGCGGATGCGGCCCCAAGGGGCGATGCGGGGGAGGGAGATGAGGCTATGACCATAAAACCATACGAACCTGCATAAGAGCTGAACCCCATACGACGACTCTGTATATTCCTTCCGGCCAAGGGCTCTTATCCCAGGTCCAGTAGTGTACGCAGGCATCAAGTACCTTAGTGCCGGAGAGGTAGAAGAACTGCGTGAGAACATCCGCATAGTTTCCGGGCTCATAGAGCAGTACCTCCTCTCTCCCAGGATGTGTTACATTTATACGGCCGAACCAAACACCATAGATACCGTTAACTGTTACTTTATCTCGTAGATCGACCTCACCATAGATCTTAATCCTCCAACAGACCTCATCATCCCCTACTACGACAAAACCACCAGAGATGACGTCACTTACTTTAGGCTGGGTTGGACTAGTAGTGGTTACAGTAGGTGTGGGGGAGGTTCTAGGGCTTAGCGTATTGGTAGTAGAGAACATGAAGTATACGAGTGCTCCACCCACGAGACCTAGGACAATGACTATTATGACGGCGAGTAAGTGGGTAGCTCTCAAGACCTACGCACCACACAAGAGTAGTTAGGCACATGTATCACATAATTAAGGACAACTAAGAGATTTATATAGTTGCAGCTGAAAATCCTGCCAAGCATGGAGGGTCTGTTGGTAGGGGTCGAACTCGTTGACTGACCTCCTCCCCGCCCTAAAGGACAAGGCTTTCAATTGTAAGCATATAAGTTGCTGATCTATATAAAAGGTGGTGTGAGCTTGGAGCCGTCTCTTACAGACATGCTCTCTAATACTAAGGTCTTGGCAACCATCGCGGTACAGTTCCTGCTTGGGTTAGGTCTAGGCTATATATCGGTGAAGGCCCTTAAGTACGTCCTGGCATTCATAGCGATACTAGTTCTAGGTTCCTTCCTGTCGGTGTGGTCGTTAGGAGGCTCAGTAGAGGAGACGTTAAGCGTCTTCGGCGAGCTTGCTGGCACAATGAAGAACCTCCTTCTACTTCTCGGTATAATGACTGTGGGGCCCGTGTCTGTGGGGTTCATAGTAGGGGTCCTGCTGGGGATCCTCAGGAAGTAAGGGTCTTTAAACGCAGAAGTTTTTTAAGTGTTCCGCTATGCACGCACTCACATGATGTTTGGTGTTGAGGACGTTGACTAGCTTCGGATGACTACGTCCAGATCTCGAATAGAACTTAATTAACGCTTAATGAGAGCTTAGATGGTGGGAGTAGTGCGGAGAGATGAGGTAGTTAAGAGGATGTCGGAGTTGCTGAGGAGTGGGGCTGTTATGCTGGATATTGCGTGCCCTCTGTGTGGTACGCCCCTCTTCAGGTTGAGATCAGGGGAAGTTGTCTGCCCGGTTCATGGGAGCGTTAAGGTAGTTAAATCGGACTCAGAGGCTGTGGAGGTGCGCTCTCAGGTTGTGCTAGATAGGTTGGAGTCGCTAGCTACAGACAGGATAAGCAGGATCATGGAGGCTATGAGCAAGGAGGATCTGGAGGATGAAGAGATCAAGCTCTTAGGCTACCTCGAGAAATGGCTTGAGGTACTTGAAAGAGCCAGGAGACTCAAGCAGGTAGCTAAGGAGGAGAAGAAGTAGGTGGTGCGGGGGGTGGGATTCGAACCCACGCAGGCCTACGCCAGCGGGTCTCCCCCATGCCGGAAAGGTCTTGAGCCCGCCCCCTTTGACCTGGCTCGGGCACCCCCGCTCCAATACTGCAACAGGTGTTCCAGAAATATTAAGTGCTATTCCTACAGCCGAACCCTCGGCCTCCAAGGCGGGGATCAGGCAGCTGTAGCTAGGTTCGTCCCCGAGACTGGGCATCATAATATTTAAGGTCTTAATAGCATATATAGATGGGGGGACAGGTGCCCACCGCTATAGTACTTATAAATACCGAAATTGGTAGTGAGTCCGAGGTCTTCAACTCCCTAAAGGCTGTAGAGGGTGTGAGGCATGTCTACGAGACCTACGGAATGTACGATATTGTAGTAATAATTGAGGCACGGACTCATGATGAAATAAGGGATATAATAGTCAATAAGATCCGGAAGATCCAGCACATAAAAAGCACTACCACTATGATTGTCGTCGATTATGCTGCTGTAGGCTAGCTCCCTACCTAGCTCAGTAATCCAAGAAGTTTTTGGATTCCCGTCAAACCGACCGGGTTTACCACGGATTTCAGATCCTCTTTTCCAAGTCTGTAAAGGACAGTATTTTGAGTTAGGAACCTCCTCGGCAATAGTGCCTCTACTAAGGAGTCCACCTCAGCACCGAAGATCCCCGCTAGCTCTAGGAGAGCTACTAAGGCACCGAAAATGTGGACGTTAGCTGATAGCGGTATCCCTAGGCTGGCAGCGCGGCTTGATGATGGGAGAAGATAGAGCCTGACCGACCTACCTGAGACGTACTCAATGAGCGCGCTCCTCTCAACTTTTGCGTGCTGCCCAGGGGGTACTATCATCTTATCGTTGGCAAGTATCACCCCTCCTTCCTTGACGTAGTCCACGTACCTAGCTGTCTCGATGAGCTCCATTCCCAGCATGATGTCGGCACGACCCTTAGGTATCAGGGGTGCTCTAACGTCCTTACCTACCCTTACGTGAACAAGTACACTACCACCTCTCTGGCTCATACCGTGCGTCTCAGCGACCATTGACGGGACGCCGTACCTAAGGAAGGTCTCGGCGACCAATCTTGAGAGGAAGAGCTGACCTTGGCCCCCAACGCCCGCGATCACGATGTTAAGCTCCCTGACGGAACCCATCAGGACCACCTAGAACCAGTACCTAGCTAATCTCTCTTGATCTATAGGTTTAGATGGAGCTATAGCCTTGAAGGGGCATACCGGGGCACAGGCACCGCAACCGATGCATAGGTCTGGATCAATGTACGCTTTCCTATCGTCGCCGCTACCTATAGCAGGGCAGGCGAAGAAGTTGTAGCATATCCCGCAACCAGTACATTTCTGCCCATCCACGACATAGGGGGCTATAGGCTCCCCAGCTTCCCGCATCTCGTCGAGGGCTACTAGAGCGCACTTCCTCCTGAATATGAGGACAGCAGGTCTTCTAGATGCCTTGACGTACTCAACAGCCTTAAGGAACTCCTCGCGGACTCTCCCTATATCATATGGATCTACTATCGAGACCAGCTCTACGCCTAGCCCCCTAACTAGGTTTTCCAGAGGTACGTACCTACCGTTCAGCCTAGTCGACGGGCTCGGTTGGTGCCCAGTCATAGCAGTGACCATGTTGTCTAAGACTATCACTAACTGCGGGTGCTCGTTATACACAGCGTTCACGAGGGCCGGTATCCCGGCGTGGTAGAATGTTGAGTCGCCTATAACTGAAACCACCACAGCATCACCTAGCACCCTCGAGAAGCCGTTGCCTAGACCTATGCTCCCACCCATCTCGACACACGTATCTTGGAGCCTGTAGGGTGGATAGTATGCTAGGGAGTAGCAGCCTATATCACCCGCAAATACAGCTTTTATCTTAGCTTGATTGATGACCCTCCTCAACTCAAAGAACAGGGGCCTATACGGGCAGCCCGGGCAAAAGACTGGTGGTCTCGGCGGTATGTTAACTTGGCTCCCTCCATCACCTCCCTTCTCAGATGCCGGGGGTAAGTCAAATACTTTCCTCAGAACTGACTCAACCTTCTCGAACGTGACTTCATAGGCTCTCTCATGAAGCCCCCTGCCAACCACCTCCACGTTAACTCCGCTAGCGCCCAGCAACGCCCTTACTTGGAGCTCGACCACGGGTTCCAGCTCCTCGACAACGACGACCTTCTCAACCCCCTCAACAGCCCTCAGGAGGAGATCCTTGGGCACAGGATACACAGTGGTTAGTTTGAGGATCCTCACCCGGTCTGTGAGACCCAACCTATTTACCAGCTCAGATACGTAGGCGTGCGAGAGGCCGGCAGCTACGATCAGGGTCTTACCGTCCCCGCGGACCTCGTTGAACGGGAACTTAGCAAGCTCCTTCTCAATGCTCTCCCACTTCCTTAGGAGCTCCAGCCTGCGGACTCTCGAGTTACCCGGGAGAAGGGCGTAGCCAGGCTCAGGCCTGAACTCTCCCGCAGTCTTCGGCTTAGGGATGGGGCCGAGGCTTACCTGCCCTCTTGTGTGGCTCAACCTAGTTGTTGTCCTGAGGATCACTGGGTGCTTCATCTGAGAGCTGAAATCAAATAAGAATCTAGTTAGCTCCTTAGCCTCTCCCGGGTTCTCCGGCTCAAAAACAGGTACATACGAAATGAGACCGTACAGCCTATTGTCCTGCTCGTTCTGGCTACTCCACATAGACGGGTCGTCAGCGCTGACCACCACGAAGCCCTCCCTAACCCCAGTGTAGGCACTACTCATTAGGGCGTCTGACGCTACGTTTAGGCCCACATGCTTCATAGCTGTCAGCGCCCTGACCCCGGAGAGTGCTGCTGCCCAGCACAGCTCGAAAGCCACCTTCTCATTTGTGGACCACTCAACGTATATCCCTACGTCGCTAGCTACATCGTAGAGGGAGCCCACTATCTCAGATGAGGGTGTGCCTGGGTAGGCAGCGGCTACACCGATCCCCGCTTCTAGGGCTCCCCTAGCGATAGCTTCGTTACCTAGTAAAAGGGCTAGACCGCTTGAGAGCCCGATAGTCCTCCTTAAAGACACGTACTTCCCTGTGGTACTCGTTAGAAACATTTATAGCAGTGCGCAGACCGACTTAAAGAGTTTAAGCATGGAAGAACGACTTGATCCTCAAAGCGGGTGAGGTGAAATAAATATAAGGACATAAACAGAGATTACATCAGGCAGCAGGTATGAGCTCAGAGCTTGTCTCAGCTCTAGAAGACATATACGGCATAATCCTATTCTTCAGGGAGAACACCGAGGACGAAGACCTCTTCGAGGCTCTCGACATGTTGATTAAGAAGATAGAGGACTTCCTCCTCGTAGACCACGAGGAGCGGGAGTACCTGGACTTCATAAAGGAACTGTATGCTACAGCTATGAGCAACCCCCTGACGAAGTTCCTCGGTGTCTACATCAAGGATCTCGTACCGAGGATGTAGCCTGTGAGTGGAGCTCTAGACGTCTATATTGAGTGGGCCTCACAGCTGGAGAAGGCCTTGAGGAGCACTGTAGTCGGTGCCATTAAGCTCGATGCGGGGTCATTACGTGGGGTAGCATTCCTAGGGATGGGAGGTTCCGGGATCGTCGGTGACATCCTCAGCAAGCATGTTGAGGGGATGTTAGGTCTCCCGGTGGCCACAGTGAAGAGCTTCTCGTTACCGAGGTACGTAGGTAGGGGTTGGCTCGCGGTAGCGATAAGCTACTCGGGTAACACCCTCGAGACGCTGACGGCTTTTCAGGAAGCAGTGAAGAGGGGGGTGGCAGTAGCGGCAGTGGCATCAGGGGGAGACCTAATCAGCATGTCGAGGAAGCTTGGACTGCCCTATGTCAAGGTCGATGAAGGCTACCTACCGAGGACTGCCCTACCGGCCCTACTCGCGGGTACTTCGAGGCTCCTCGAGGAATTGCTGAGCATATCACTCGGTATAGAAGAGTGCGTCAGCGCCCTAAGAGATCGGGGAGCCTTAGATGTAGCTGAGAAGTTAGCGCGTTTCCTGCTGGGAGGGATACCGGTTTTCGTTGTCCCTGACCGTATCTACCCCCTCGGGTTGAGGGCTAAGAACGAGTTCAACGAGAACGCGAAGGTAGTGAGTAAGGTCGAGGTACTGCCGGAGCTCGGCCACAACGACATCGTAGGGTGGGAGGGTAGCCCGAGGGAGTGGATAAAGTTCGTAGTTCTTAAGGATAGGTACGACCAGTTACTGGATTTCATCACCAGCTACATAGGGGAGCTCAGCTATCCAGTAATGACGGTCGATGTTGGGAGGTTAAGCTATCTCCAGACAGTGCTCTACGGTTCCTGGGTAGTCGGCATGGCCTCCGTCATACTCGCGAAGCTCAGGGGGGTAGACCCCCGCGAGACGGCCTCGATAGGTAGGTACAAGGAGGCTGCGAAGAGGTTCCTCGAGTCTCAGGGTACATAGGAGCGGGTCCGGGGCCAGCTAGGTAGGTTTTTTTCTAAACCTGCTGTGGATTTTCGGGTAGGGCGTTTCGTGGTTTTCTTTCGGCTTCTGCCTTAAACTAGCTTAAATATTTTGTCTGAATATCTGAGGGTGTGGTCGATGATGGGGAGGACGTCCCGTGTGTCAGGGTTCTACAAGTTACCGGTCGATGAGAGAGTGAAGATAGTGAAGGAGTTTGCTGAACTCACAGACGATGAGGTAGAACTACTTAGGAGGACTGGGAGGCTAAGCATAGACATAGCCGATAAGATGATTGAGAACGTTATAGGGACCTTCGAGCTCCCATACGCTGTAGCTGTTAACTTCCTGATAAATAACCGCGACTACATGGTGCCTATGGTCATAGAGGAACCCTCAGTGGTGGCGGCAGCATCTAACGCCGCTAAGTGGTGCCGAGAAGGTGGCGGCATAATTTCCATAGCCAGCGAGCAGATTATGGTATCCCAGATCCAGGTAGTCAAGGTACCCTCACCTCACACTGCCGTTATAAAGATACTGGAGAGGAAGAAGGAGATACTTGATGTGGCTAACTCAACTAATGAGCTACTGACTAAGCTCGGTGGGGGAGCTAAAGATATAGAGGTTAAGGTACTGGACAGCCCTGTCGGCAAGATGGTCGTAGTTAACCTCATCGTGGACGTGAAGGACGCCATGGGCGCTAACATAGTTAACACTATGGCGGAAGCTGTAGCACCGATAGTGGAGGATGCTAGTGGGGGGAGGGTCCTCCTCAGGATAGTTACGAACCTAGCTGACAGAAGAATCGTGAGGGCGTGGGCTAGGGTGCCTAAGGACGCCATGGGGGGTGAGGAGGTCGTTGAGGGGGTGGTCTATGCCTGGGCGTTCGCGGCGGCCGACCCGTATAGAGCTGTAACACACAACAAAGGGATAATGAACGGTGTGATAGCTGTAGCACTAGCTACAGGCCAGGACACTAGGGCTCTCGAAGCAGGGGCACACGCATACGCCGCTAGGAGAGGGAGGTACGAGCCGCTCAGCACGTGGGAGGTGGACCCCTCCGGGGACCTAGTCGGCTACGTTGAGCTACCCATAGCTGTTGGGACTGTGGGCGGGTCCATAAGGTCCAACCCGATGGCAAGGCTATCACTCAAGATCCTTGGGGTGAGGACAGCTAAGGAACTAGCCGAGGTAATGGGGGCTGTCGGGCTAGCACAGAACTTAGCAGCCCTCAGAGCACTCGCCACAGAGGGTATCCAGAGAGGACACATGAAGCTCCACGCGAGGCAACTGGCCTTAGCAGCTGGTGCGAGGCCAGAAGAAGTGGATAAAGTAGTTGAAGAGGTAGTTAAGTCAGGCGTTATAACCTTAGAGAAAGCCCAAGAAGTTCTGCAGAACATAAGAACAAAGAACTAACTTCCCCCGCTCTAGGGCTGAGGTTCTTTTAGGTCATCTGCGGGGCAGGGAGTGGTCAGGGTCCCTCATTAGGTAGACCTTTCTCTGCGCCCGCTCTTCCCACATCCCACGCGTGTTTAGGGCAGCCACAACAATGTAATTCTATGGGGTTTACAGGGCTGTTTCGGTTTTCATAATCATTTGTAGCACCCATATTCATGATGTCTAAGACCTCTCAGGGCTATTAGGTATGCTGATGCGGTGTGCCTGTCTAGTCCAAACCTCTTCATGATTTCACCGTGTTCTCTGGAGTTTGTCGTTCCCTTCGGGTCTACGAGGAGTACTCTGAACCCGTGCTTTAATGCCATTACTACGCCGTGTTGTATTAACTGTTTCTTAGCGGATCGAGTTATCTTCCTATTAGCTTTCTTACTTCTCGTAAACCTCTTTCTTTTGACTGAGAGAAGGTTTTCGAAGACAACGGCGCTAACGCCGTGTCTGTAGCAATATTCTAGTAGCCTCGCTAGTGCGTTAAGCCTCAACACCTTTGCCTTCTCTCTTGGAAAACCATGGGATGTTACCTCGGGAAACCACGCTGTCTTAACATCCACTATTTTCCCGTGCTCGTCGATGATCACGAGGTTCACCCTATCGCTGTTCAGGTCGAAGCCGGCGATGGGTCTCCCCCTAGCCTCTCCCTTCTTGAAGTATTTGAGGTAGAGCTGGGTTGGAATCGAGAGGTGTAGGTATATGTCGCCTTCTCTAAAAACTATTCTAGCCGTATGGCTCAGCTTCTTCTGTCTTGCAAGGTCTACTAGCTCCCTGAGTAGTGGGAGGTATTTCTCCCCGAACCCGGCTCGTAGCGTTATCCACGAGCCGTCATATGGGTACTTGACTTTGACTAGGCATGTATCCTCTAGTCTCACGTTTCTATTTCCAAGCCTCGAAGACTCTCCTTCACTAACTATGAAGGGCTTCTTCACTTCTATGTTTAGTGAATTACCACCATTGAAAATGCATCCCTCCACTATTGCCTTAGCTACCTTGTAGGCTGAGTCAGCGTATGCTTTGTTCAGCACCCTTCTGAGCTCTCTGAGAACGCTGTTTTCTTCTAGCCCCCTAGCGATCATTCTAGTGGACACTTGAACAGCTCTTCGGAAATCCCATGCAAGTCTTACTAGACGCATATAGTCGCCGCTCGAGGTTGGGTATACCCTGCCAATAATAGTCACGTAGTTTACTATCGAGGATGCATCTATAACGCTACTTGTCTGGCACCGTGACACGGACTACCACCAACCTCCTATGTAGGTGTCTCATCTTCTCACTTAGCTCCTTGGGTATGTAGATGCAGAGAAGCCCGTGGCTAGTCTTCGAAACCCTGGCGTGAAACACATACTCCTCTGGCACGCTCCTCCTTCATCAGAATACTGCAGAAAAGCTTATAAGGCTTTCTATAATAATTAATTACATGGTAGGGATGAACTCTGTGAGCTAGGCGAGGGGGACTTTAAGGGAGCCGTCTTCGGCGATGGGAGCT
>Ga0080004_1138182_pt1 | contig 142597 bp, 125 predicted proteins | sample WasSprMetagenome_FD_69207 | JGI IMG/M metagenome (GOLD analysis project Ga0080004, IMG submission 69207) | Sulfidic aquatic microbial communities from Washburn Spring, Yellowstone National Park, USA - WS (SPADES assembly) (version 2) | ecosystem: Environmental > Aquatic > Thermal springs > Hot...
GTTAAGCTTATACCGCATATTTAGAAAACTCATTTTAAATCTATGTAGCATCTTTTAGAAACTGGGTTTAAAAATAGTTTGAAGAGTGTTTTAAAAACCTCCTTCACATCCATGCCTCATCTCCCAATACTGTAGTATAAATTTAGAAATTCTTACGCTGAGGTATATGAAGGATAATTTCCCAGCATACCTTAAGCTAGCCCTAAAACCAATGCCTCTACACATAGCCTAGGAGGTCTTCAAAACCCATCAATCTTTGAATAAATATCCATAAAATCCAAAACATAATCTAAACAATCAAGAGACCAACATCATAAATCTAGCATCTACCTCTTAAGCATAAAGAGAAGGGGCCGGAGAACTAAAATAGTAGTTGGACATATCCAAAGCAGCAGAAGAATTTAATCCTAGTTCCCATTAAATAAAGCTTATGTTTTGGTCCGATTCTTTCTATGGGGGTGTAGGAGGAAGTTAACAATCAATTAAACAAGATTTATCACCTAAGTTTACAAAGCCCACCCCCCGTTATCAGAAAAGTTTAATAATACTTGTTTAACTGTGTATACATGAGGATGCTGCCTCCAGGAGAGTATTGTGTACGTCAATTTAGGGATAAAGACTTTATTGAGGATGTTAATGGAGCAGTATTCTGTGTTATAGGTAATGTTCATCCACCTGATAGGGTTATATCCTATTTAAAATATGTTCCAGGTTTTAGAGATGAAGCTGTAAGAGTGAAGTGGAGTAGGGATGGGAAATCATTTAGTAGGATATTGCCAAACTATAGTGCTTTAGGTGTTCTACAAGTTCAAGAGTATCTTAAGTCTACATGTAGCAGTTATGTATACTTCGATCCATACATGAATATAGAGTTTATAGCTGTACCGCGTGAAAAGATAGCTAAGCATTTCCTACCTGAATTAAGATTAAGGGAAATTATTAGCGGAGCAAGAGATCCTCTTGAGGAACATGCATTAAGACTTGTTAAAACCATTTGTAAGGAGGGTAATGTAGATGTGGGGAGTATAGGTATAACAGGCTCTATACTTCTCAAAATACATAACCTGCAATATTCAGATATTGACTTAGTAACTTATGGTAGGGAGAGCTCAGTTAAGATTAGAGAAGCTGTAAAGAGGCTTCTAGAGGAGGAGAGTTATGGTTTTCATAGACCTAAGGGAGATATGCTTAAACAATGGGCTGAGGAAATAGCTAAAATACATCCATTAAGAATTGATGAAGCTGTAAAACTCTACAGTAAGAAGTGGAATAGAGCGATATTTCAGGGTAGACAGTTCTCAATACATCCAGTCAATACTGAGGAGGAGGAGTACGGTAGATTTAAATATACTCCTAAAGGTATAGTAAGAATACGCTGTCAGGTTGTTGATGATAGGGATTCCATTTTCCTACCGTGTAAATACATAGTTAAAAATGTGTATTTCCTAGAGGGAAAATGGGTTTCAGGAGTTCGTGAAGTTGTTAGCTATGAGGGACTGTACTGCGATATAGCTTCAGCTGGAGAAACAATAACTGTACAGGGTAAGCTGGAGGAGGCTGAAGACCTATACTATAAGCAAAAATACTTTAGAGTAACTGTAGGTACATTTGAAGCTAGAGGATTAGACTATATAAAACCGGATAGCTGGTCTTGAAGTAATCATCAATTCACATAGACTAACAATCTCTAAGTTTTATTGTTGACATCTAATTAATTCAGGTTTTAAGCATAAATTAGATTTCTATGGAGTCCATGCTTAGTTCTTAAGTCTTACGGTCCTTATCCTTCTTAGGTTCATTGAGGATATACTATTGGCTTAGCTCCCTTCGGTTTAGAAAATGCTTCTATCGATACTGTTAAGCTAAGCTTTAATGAGTCTACTATTACTAACTTGACCTAGACATTACAGCTTAAGAAGTTAGATGCAGAATGTGGTAAGCTCAAATGCCCATAGATAATATGTGGGATGGAAAATGCAGAATAGGGGTTAAAAACTTTCTTAAGCTTTAAGATGATTGCTGAGAAGACTATATAAGTGTTCTAAAGCTTTCTAATCCCTTTTCACGTAGCTGCTTTCTTAAGGAATTGGCATATTCACTATCTATTTCACCTATTCTCTCATAAAATGCTATAACCTCCTCAGCCTCCTTAACATTCCTACTTTTACGTAGGAAATATACAACATCAAGCCTATATGGATCTGAAGCCACAGCCTCCGCCTCATTTATACTTGTTCTAACAGCATCTATCCTAATACATCTCCTCTTAGCTTTAACCTCCCGATATAGGTTAGGAAACAGCATCTTTACGGTTTCCTCATCCGCACCCATTAAACAACACCAAATATTTAACTACTGAAAGTAATTAAACCTTACTACTTGCAATGTGACGCAGCAGATTAGAAGCTATGCAGTATGCTAGATGGGTTCTGCAAAACGTGCTTAAAGGCTTAAAACTAATGCAAGATGTAAAGCTGGAAATAAAAATATTAGGCTGAAGTATCTAGTAAAGGAATACTGACTAGTATAGGTTAACATGAAATATAAGGTATTAAAAATTAGAACGTGCTTCTGGACTCCTGGAACAGACTTCATCAATGAAGTTGTTAAAGCTTTAAGAGGTAAGATTATAGATAATGATATAGTTACCATTTCGGAAAAGGCAATATCTACAGCTCTCGGATACCTTATAGATGAATCTAAGATTAAACCATCAATATTCTCAAGGATGCTGGCTAAAGTATGGATGAGGATTATCTGGGGGTATATTCTAGGACCACTCTGCAAGCTTAAACGTGAAAATCTGAGTAGAATTAGAAACTATCCATTAGATTACGGATCTAAACATAAGGAGCTAGTGCTTAGAACTTCAGGGCTGCTTCAAGCATTACGTCACTACTCTGAGGGGGGAGTTGATGCAAGTAATCTTCCATACATGCTTGTAGCACTCCCCCTAAAAAACGCTAATAAAATCGCTAAAGAAATACATGAAGCAATTAGGGATAAGCTAGGTGTTAAGGTTGGTGTTATAATTGTTGATGGGGACGTAACGTTTTCATGGAGGAATATACATTTAGCACCTAGACACATAGATATTAATGGATTAAAGCACTTCGGCGGCTTCATCACATTTGTTATTGGTAGAATATTTAAACTTAGGGAGAGAGCTACACCTGTAGGCGTATACAATGTAAATTTAGATATTGATGAAATACTACATATCTCAGGAACCTCACATAAGCTTAGGAGGAGTAGGGGAGTAACTGTTTGGGATATTGCAGCGCAGTTTAACACTAATATATACTCAGTAACGTGGGAGATGTTGAAGAAACTTAAACATTGCCCAATTGTGGTTTTTAGAAGAGACGCTATTTAACTATATTATGTAGAATTTTCCAATCAACCTTTATAAACCAGTATAAGTAATGAATTATGGTTGGAATTATGGGGAAGACGATAAGATATGATAGAAGCGTTGTTATTGCTTGTGATGTTGAGAATAAGAGGAGGCTTAGGAAGCTGGTTGAGCAGACACATGATGTTGAGGGGGTTGGGGGATATAAGATTGGCTCAATTCTAGTATTACGCTACGGTTTACCGGCTCTAGTTCAGATAATTCGAGAATTCACGGATCTACCTGTAATCTATGATCATCAGAAAGCCATGACGGACATACCGGATCTAGGTAGGAAGTTCGTAGTAGCTGTTAAGGAGGCAGGCGTAAATGCTCTAATCGGCTTCCCCCAGTCGGGACCAGTAACGCAAGAAGCGTGGATCAATGCCTGTAAAGATGTGGGGTTAGAGGTAATAATTGGCGGTGAAATGACGCATCCAAAATATAGAAGAAGTGAGGGGGGATATATTGATGATGATGCTTTAGATGAGATATACCTACTTGCAGCAAAGCTAGGGGTGAATAGCTTCATCGTTCCAGGGAATAGAGTTGAAAGAATTATACATTATAGAGATCTTCTTAAACCTATAGTTAAAGAGCTAACCTTCTACCTACCAGGAGTAGGGGTTCAGGGTGGGATAATAGCAAATATATTGGAGGCTGCCGGTAATAGTTGGCATATAATAGTTGGAAGAGCGATTTATGAAGCGGAGGATATGAGGAAAGCAGTTAAGGAGATAGTAAGCCAAATTATGTGAAGCTATTTTAATACTTTACCTGTTTCGTAACACCATAAATATAAGTCAAGCTGAGCTAAGCTTAAACCGTTTTCATCCGCAATATCTCTCATTATCTTCTCTATTTCAAGATAGGTTTTCCTTGATAAATTTCTAGGTATTCTATCTATGTAATTATTTTTATGGAGAAAGCTTAAGATATGTCTATCTATAATTGCTACATTATCCCTTCCAATATTCCTTAAAAAATGGCTTGCCTCCTTATCCCCCAGCCCATTCACATTCCTCACCAGCCACTCCCTAGCTATGTAGACATCTTTATCTAAAACAGCATTACTGATTAAATTAAATTTTTGAATAGATCTAGTAATATATTCAGCCTTCCTACTGTAAAACCTAACTCCAGAGCCTTTCAAAACCCTCTCAACAACCTCTCTATCCACCAACTCCCACTCCATTATAGAGCTTTGGAAAATCAATCCATTTAGTGCCTTACTACTTGCTACAGATATGCAGAATGCAAGTTCAAGCCTTAAAGTGGAGTATACCTTCAAATCTATAAATGGATTAAAATTAAATAACACACCTCCATTCTCACCAAGAGCTTTAAACTCACTAATTCTCTGATTCACATAGCATGAGAAATTCCTAACCAATTCTTTAATAATCTCCATAAACTATCTAGAAACTACATTTATCGGCAGTAGTTATACTTATCTCCTATGCTTACAAGTATCTGTTTACTTATCCGGCTCATTTAAATCTTCTATTCCAGCATCTTAATAATAACTTGCTTAAGGAAGCTTGCCGTAGATCGGTTAACAATCTTCTCAAACTTCCATTATAAGATTTAAGATATATATTTAGATTTAGAATACTAGTAGGTAAACACTCAGAATACTTAAAGTGATACTGTCAAGTTAACATATAGTAGACTCATTAAGCCTAAGGCTTAACTTGACAGTATCGCTTTAAGCAAGTCGGTTAACTTTGGGGGAAGCAGGCATGATGGTAATATCTGTAAGAGTTATATTAAGCTCTTAGATTAAGACTTTACAGCTGTAATTCTCTCATAATATAGGTAGAGAGGTTTAATGTAAGTAGCTCAAAGTTATATAACTGATTACTATAACAGTTATGGTGGTAGAGTGGAGAGTATATGTAGGGGGTTCACCCCAGTAGTGTTGAGGAAGATTATTCATGTAATGCTTTCAATAATTCTTATTTTACCATATACTTTAAGGGAGCTGTTTCAGACTGTAGTATACATCAATACTTCAACTTTTTACTCGATTTTAAGCATAGCGGTTCTAACATTAAATGTCTTACAGCTTAAGAAGCCACTACTAAGATCAGATATTAAGAGGGCTATGAGGGCAGGTAGGAAGTTATTGTTTGATGAAATTCTTAGAATTATTCCGGTAGGGAAACCTATATTGCAGATTCTGGATGATGTTGATGATGTTATTAGGAGGATTGAGGATCTAATTGATGATCAGCTATCTAGAATCGAGCGGAGATATGAGAAGATCGGTGGTTATATAGGTTTAACTTATGGCGTACTTGGTGTGACAATTGCTTACTTCCTGTTTAGAGATTATGTTTTTTACGGTATACTAGCACTTATGACTGTGGACTCCACATCAACGATTATAGGTGGAAAATATGGTAGACATCTAATACCCTTCATAAATAAATCTATTGAGGGATCTGCTGCCGGATTTATAGTATATTACGCTATACTAATAGCTTTAGGAGTAAATCCGCTAGCTTCATTTATAATATCACTAGCTACAACACTAACAGAAATGTTTAGCATTGAGGATAATCTATTCATACCATTAGTTACAGCATTAATTGCTGAAATACTAAATCTGCCAGTAATGTATACTTCGATAATGTGAGAATTAACTTCAAATACGAGATAACATTTAGGTATTAACCGTAACGATATAGCAACATAGTAACATCAATTTCCTACCTACAGACCATTTAGGACCGGTTACTTTACGATTAAACTCTCAGAACCTAGTAGTTAAGAAACTTCATCGTAATGCCTAAACTCGAGCTTTACGGTTTAATTTCGAGTTTCATAAATCATCCATATAGTAGAGAGTTAATCATAAAGCACATATCGACTCTCCAACATACTTCACTATCGAATAGTTTATGTTACGGCAGCAAAAGCCTCTTAGCCTCCTTAATCATACAAGCCTCTCTAACATCATAAATTCAATTCTATTTTGAATTTACGAACCGGCAACTTAATATATTGTATCTAGCGTCTTAAGTTGCCACGTCCAATTTACCTAACGAAATTTTTAAATAATTTGTTAAGTTAAAGCTATGGTGGGAAAATGTGTGAATTTAAAGTTTTAATTAAGAATGAGGAGGTATACGATGATGTTATTTATGCTAAACTTGAAGGGGAAGCCATAGTATTAAGGGATGTTTTAGGTGTAAGAAAAACAATTCCTTCAGCTATTATTGAGGAGGTAGATGTTCAAGCAGAAACCTTAAAGCTTAGAAAAGACAGCATTGTCGGTAAGCTACTGGTTTTTCTAAGTATGTATGATGAATTAGCCAGCAAGGGGGTGTATAGTGAGGAGATAGAGAGGCTATGGGAGGAGATTAAGGGGGAGGGGGAGGCTATGGTGAAGAGGCTATGGACATTAACACATAAATAGCTAAAGCTATAATCTTACATGTGACGGTAAATAGTGAAATTAATATTTCAGGTTTAGGGAGGTTTAGGATTACTATAAATGCTGTGAACAGCAATATTATATTTAGAATTATTAAATCTATAGAAAGTGAGAAATTTAACGTTGAAGTCTCTAAGGCTAATGATGGAAAAGTTGTTGTTGAACTAGTTCCTTCAGGTACATTCCAAAGAAGTGTTGAGTATGGGTTAGCATATGCATATATAAGTGGGAGTAATGCTACTTTAACAATAATGATCTATGATAAATCCAGTAGCGGTATGGAAGTATTGAGAAGATTCCTGAATTATGTTGAGAACTATCTTAGTATGAAGGGAGTTAAAACCATTAAACTAATAAATATTGGAAACATACCATTAAACATTCTGCTGGAGTTGGGATACTCATATACGGGTATTTATAGCTTTATAAAGACGGTTCAGCCAAGCTACATATTTTAGCCTATGCTTTACTAAAGACTTTCCACAATCCTCTAAGCTTACAGGATATTTCATCTACCTACTATTTTATCCCTTCTTAAAGCCTCAGTAAATTGACTATAACATTTACTTAGCAAACACGTGGGAAAGTTATGTAGAATACTATAATCACATCATCGACTACTATAAATGCTTATATATTATTCATCTGAACATATTTTATGACGTTTACAATTGCGGTAAGCGGTAAGGGAGGAACAGGTAAAACGACGGTTTCAGCTTTAATTGTGGATTATCTTAGGAGGAACAAGTTAGGCTCAATACTTGCTGTTGACGCTGATCCAAATACGAATCTTAATGAGGCGTTAGGTATTGGAATTAAAAAGACTTTAGGTGATGTTAGGGAAGAACTTCTAAAGGTAGGTGAGTTAACAAGCTCAAGAGAGGATTACTTTGAGTACCTTATATACAGCGAAGTTGTTGTTGAGGGGGAGGGGTTTGATCTTTTACCTATGGGTAGACCTGAAGGTCCTGGATGCTATTGCTACATTAACCATGTTCTTAGGAAGATTATTGATAAACTCTCCAGAAACTACGACTACGTCATCATAGATACTGAGGCAGGTCTTGAACATCTAAGTAGAAGAGCAACTAGAGATGTTAACATAATGCTTATTGTTACAGATCCAAGTATGAGGGGGATTTTAACAGCTAAACGTATAAGGGATTTAGTTACTGAACTAAACACTAGAATTAAGAGATTCTATATTGTAGCTAATAGAGTATCTGAAGAAGCCCTAAACAATATTAAGGATGTGGTTGAGAGAGTAGGATTTAAACTAATAGGATATATTCCGGAAGACCAAAACATTTCATTACATGATTTAAAGGGTCTACCAATAATTAAAATATCTAGAGATTCGCCTGCGGTTAAAGCTATTGAAGACATTATGGCGAAAATATTGGTGATGAAAACTGATGATTCGATATCTAAAATACTGGGCTAACTACTAGCAGATAGTAATAACGACTTTTACCGGTTTCTCTAACGGATTGTTTGCTGTTTCTATTGCTTGCTTAAACTCAGATAGCTTAAACCTATGGGTTATTAGATTTTTAACATCCACCTTTCTCTCAGCTATAAGGCTTAAAGCTAAAGGATACTCCAGGGGGGAGATGTAGCTAGTAAATAGCTTTACCTCCCCGGCAACTCCCAGATTCAGGTAGCCTTCAAACTCTCCTACCAAAGCAATCTTTCCAGCTCTTCTAGACAACAGTAAAGTTTGCTCAACAGCTTGCCTAGTTCCAGCAGCTTCAATCACTATATCTGATCCTCTTCCAGTAATTTCCATAACCCTACTAGCTAAATCATCATGTTGAGCATTAATACAGAAGTCAGCACCAAATCTTTCTGAAAGCTTTAATCTATAGTCAAGCATATCAATCGCAATAACCCTACATCCCTTAAGCTTCGCTATCTGAGTTATTAATAGACCTATTGGGCCTTGACCAATTATAGTTACCCATTCATAAGTTCTTGGGCTAAGCATATCTAAAGTATGAATTGCAAGAGCAACAGGCTCAAGAACTGCAGCCTCTTCATCACTTACACCTTCAGGAATTGGAAGAATATTCCTTTCAGGTAATACAACATACTCGGAAAAGAAGCCATCATAGTCAAAACCCTTAATACCTCCATTCTCACATAGATGAGGCAAACCCTGAAGACAATACCAGCATAAACCACAATAAATTACTGGAACCATAACAACTCTTACCCCAGTATCAAGCAGCTCACCACAGGCATCATGACCAATAACCTGCCCAATTCTTAACCCACTCCACTCACTACGATAAAAGTGTAGATCCGTACCACAAATACTACCAGCTCTAAACCTAACAAGAACCTCCCCTTTAGATGGTGAGGGGTTAGGTATATCCTCAATTTCCACTCTTCCAGGACCTTTAAACACTACAGCCTTCATAGCTTCACCGTAAATCCCAAGCCTTTATTTAAACATAAAGTATTTAAGAGTTGAGTTTTTACATTCGTTGATGTGAGGTGAAGGTTCTAGGTATAGTTTTTAGCCCTAGGAAAAATGGAAATACCGAAATAATTGTTCGTGAAGCACTTGAAGGAGCTAGAGAAGCTGGTGCTGAAACCGAACTTATCACAACTAGAGACTATAAAATTAATCCATGTGATGGATGTGGAGCATGCCATAAAACAGGTGTATGCCGTATAAATGATGATATGCAGATCATGTATAAGAAGCTTCTTGAGGCAGATGGCATAATATTCGGTACGCCCGTATACTTCTGGCAAATGTGTGCACAGGCAAAAATCTTTATAGACCGAACATATGCGCTTACCTTTCCAAATCTTAAACTCTCAAATAAGGTTGCTGCAGCAATCGCTGTAGCTGGTAGAACTGGAGCTGTTGAAACATTAAACTTCTTTACAAGATACTTCATAAGTAACCATATGATATGCGCTGAATCCGTTGAGGGATTAGCTTACGAGAAGGGAAGTATAGTAAATGATGAAAGGGGGATGAAAGCAGCTAGAGAACTTGGGAAACAGATTGTACTAATGATAAAACATGGAAACCGCTTCCCTGAAGAACATGATATACCGCTATACCGTATAGCGCAGGAGAGATATGGTGCTTCAAGATATCCTAAACCGTCTAAACAATAAATTATTTTTATACAGACCTCAACTAACATGCTTTAAGCTTGTATCTGTATTTGAAAAACGCATCTATTAGCTCCAGTTGCAAAGCTTTCTATAACTTTAGCTTTAACAGCTTTTTTAGTAACCCTCCTAAATATGTATTCGAAGAAGCTAGTAGAACATGATAAGCATAGCTTGAAAGTTAGCTTAACTATATTCCCTGAAACTAGTGGGCATAAGCATTCCTTAGGTTTAAGCTCATAGATAATACTGTTTCCAACTATACTAATACTTCGAACCTCAGGCTCTAATTGTTGAATAAGTCTTATCCAAGAATTTAAATCGTAGAATGCCGGATCATAGCCGTAAGAATCAAGCCAGATTTTAGCACAGGCTTCACCACAATTCTTCAAAATCCTCCTAGATGTTTCTTCATCAACCTCATTTAAACCAGCCAAAACCCCTCTTATCCACTCACGCTGTAAACGCTCATAGGACTCACTCCTCCATTTTTCAACCAAAATCATCACCATACAATCTCTACCAGCAATCAATATAAATCTTTAGATATATAGCTTTACAAACTTACTTAAGCTGTATCAGAATTGCCTGGTTAATGTTTAAAAGGTTTAGAATGGCTAAAATGAAGAACTATTAATCGATTAATACCGGAGGCTTAAGCTTCACGTTTAAGTTTATAGAGTCAAGCGGTAATGATGTTGAATTGATGTATGGTTTATTGTTTTGAATTGATGCTTATCTTGTAGCATCTCATTTTCTTAGAAAAATATAAATAGATGTTGGATTGATTTCGACTTTATGGTTAGAAAGACACTCCTAATAGTTATTCCAGCCTCACTTTATTTTTTTAGTCATTTTCATAGAGTGAACATGAATGTTATTGCTGATGATTTAATGAATGAATTTCTAGCTTCAGCTACGCTTATAGGACTTCTTAGCTCAATGTATTTCTACTTCTATGCTTTCATTCAGATACCTATAGGTACACTTAACGATACTGTAGGACCTGGGAGGACGATGTTTCTATTTTCCATACTATCCATTCTGGGAGTAATTATCTTTGCGTTATCTACCAACATTTATGTAGCAATGATTGGGAGAATTCTGATTGGTATAGGTGTTGGCGCATATTGGGTTTCAGGGCTTAAACTGTTTTCAGAATGGGTTGGAGAGGAGAATTATGCAAGTGTAAGTGGGATGCTGGCTTCAAGCGGGTATTTGGGAGCAATAGCTGCAACCATACCGTTTGCATATATGGTTCTACTTCTTGGATGGAGAGTAGCGCTTATACTGATAGCTATTATTATGATTATCCCAACACTTACATGCTGGTTTATAGCTAAACCAGCTGGAAACAGGAAAGATGGAAAATCCACGGTAAGACTAGTAGATATAGGGCATGTCTTAAGGGATAGGAGCTTCCTCCTTCTTAGCTTCTGGATGATTTTTAACTATAGTTCAGCTATGGTTTATCAAGGCATATGGGGTATTCCATACATTATGCAGATCTATGGTTTAGATAAGGCATTAGCAAGCGGAATTTTAATGCTGGCACCTATTAGTGGGTTTTTATGTGCTCCAATATTTGGTTTTGTTTCAGATAGAATCCTACATGATAGGAAGAAGGTTATAGTTTTTGCAACTACTTTAAACATTACTTCATGGATACTACTAACACTAAGAACAAATAGTCTCTCAATATTTGAGCTTTACCTCGTATCAGCCCTTACTGGAGCATCTATTAGTGCAATACCTATTAGCTTTACAATTATTAGGGAAAAATATCCTTCAAGAATCTACGGTACTGTAAGCGGAATCTACAATATGCTTCCATTTGTAAGTGCAGCATTATATCAGCCTATAACAGGATATATACTAGATAGCTTTAAACATGATAATATATATCCGGTGCAAGCATATAGATTCATGTATCTATTTCTGCTAGTAAGTAACATAATTGCATTCATCAGCTCAATATTCATAAAGACAAGAAAATAAGAGCGGACATTAAAACGCTTTTACATTCAGCTATTTAGTAATCCATAATAGTTTTTCCACTTACATTCAGACTAAGCTGAATGTAAAAGCTGCAAAACCAATCTCAAAATAAAGCTTTACTCCTCCCAAACAAACAAGACCTCCAAAAATACTAAATAAACTTAGAGCTCATCTCAAAACTATTTAAGCTTCTCTTTCTTGGTTTTTGTCTTTTCTTTATGGGGTTTTAGAAGAGACTTAAAGATACGTGCAGCCTTAGTAACAATAGCATCAATAATCATACATCTAAGATATAGAATTTTGAGATGAGTTCTTAGTTAAACTAAATAAATCTTAAGTTGCCGCACTCCCGCATCTATTTATTCAATGGGATATTGTCAAGTTAAGCCTTAAACTTAATGAGTCTACTATGTGTTAACTTGACAGTATCATTCAATGGTATGGTAATGCTTAAATATATTTGGGTTTGAAGATGCTACTATGTTAGAGTTAATACTGTTAATCTCAATATTAATAGTAGTTATTCTAGTTTTCAAGCGTGTAAATGTCGCTATTGCTTTAGGAATTGGAACATTGTTTTATGGTGTAGTAGCTATAGGCTTAAACATGGTTAAGGTAACTATTATGGCATTTAATCCTACAATGATTGAGGTTTTATCTGCTCTTATACTAGCTATGTTTCTTGCATCCATGCTTGGAGAGCTGGGAGTAACTGATAGAATTGTTGAAGGTTTAAGCACATTTGGCTGTAGATCTGCAGCTATAGCCACACCAGCAATAATAGGTTTACTTCCTATGCCTGGAGGAGCTTACGTATCAGCTGTTATGACGAAGACACTTTATGATAGAATGGGCTTAAATCCTCAGGAGGAGGTTTTCACTAATTATTGGTTTCGCCACATATGGGCTCCTGTATGGCCTCTGTATCAAGGTATAATATTGGCTTCAGGAATACTTAACAAAACACCAATAGAGATTATTTCTATAACTTGGCCTTCCGCTCTTGCTTCAGTAATAACTGGGCTAGTAATAGTTGTACCTAGACTTAAAGGAGGATACCATACTAAACATGATTTGAAGGGATTAACACATCTATGGATATTTGCACTTATCTCCATATTTACGATTCTGCTAAAGATAAGCATAGTTCTTTCATTAATTATTGTCTTAGCAATATCATTAATCATCTATAAACCCACACTTAAAAGCTGTGTTAAATCGGCTAAGTATGCATTAAACCCAACAATTATTATTCTAGTGGTAGAGTCACTAATATTTAGCCAATATATTAAGGAGAGCGGTATAATGCGGTCTTTAACAAACATTCTGGAGCCAATTTGGTGGCTGGCACTATTTCTCATTCCATTCATAATTGGTTTAGCTACAGGCGCAGAGTTTACATATGTAGCTTTAGCTCTACCTCCCCTCCTACCATTCCTCTCAGGTAAGGGATTACTATGGGCATTTCTAGGAGGCTATATGGGGGTTATGCTCAGTCCAGGACACTCATGTCTCATACTATCCACAAATCATTATAAAGCAGATATATCTGCCGTTTATAGATATATTGTACTAGCAGCGCTAGGTACAATACTGACCACCATAGTATTTTCACTATTTTAATAATGACTTAACCAACTAAACCATAGGAATATAATGGAATAACTTAATCTTAACCATCTTACGTGCAAGTTTGTAGCTTTACTGCTTAGCTCCGAATCCCATAAATTCGTCATACAATGGAGACGGAGACTTCAACAACATCTTAATTCATAATTTAAAATATTAAAAGGTAACCATAAAGAATTTAAGATATTACTATGTCTCTTACCCTAATTCATACTGATAGTGAGGATTGAGCTAAATACCATATTTAATGTGGAGGAGGATTGAATACAATTATAAGATAAAATATTCTGACTAGAGGCATTAGTTAGGAAGGTAGCTGAGATCCTGGCTAATAGATTTATATATTTGTTGTATTAATCATCGTGGGTTAAATTATGTTTATGGTGTTCCAGATTGTATGATCCTATTAAGTTATCAGATATTATAAGAAGCTTTACTGTTAAGGGTTTACTTAGGAAGTATTATCGTGTTGCTCGTGGTGGTAGATGGTATGGTGGATGTGCAGCTGCCGACTGTGTTGGATGCAATCTTAAATGTGTTTTCTGCTGGAGTGGAGCTCCTAGAGATTATCCGGATAGGATAGGTAAATTCTACAGTCCTGAAGAAGTGTTTTTAAAGCTGAACCAAACTGCTAGTAGGAGGAACTATAAATATATCAGAATTAGCGGTAATGAACCTACAATAGGTAAGGAGCATTTACTGAAAGTATTGGAGCTTAATGATCAGCATAATAAGTATGTTTTCATTCTTGAAACTAATGGTATACTTATAGGCTACGATAAATCCTATGCTAAAGATCTATCTAGATTTAGAAACATTCATGTTAGAGTTTCATTAAAGGGATGTACGAAGGAGGAATTTACAAAACTAACAGGAGCACATCCTGAAGCATTTAACTACCAGATTAATGCGTTGAGAAACCTACTGGATTATGGTGTTAAATGTCATCCAGCAGTAATGCTAAGCTTCAGCGATGAAGAAAACATAAAGCAGTTGAAAAGTGAACTAATAGAGATAGATAAAGTATTAATAAGAGAATTTGAGGAGGAATATGTTTTTGAGTATCCGCATGTTATGGAGAGATTAAGAAGAGCAAGTTTAAAACCTAAAATCAGCTACAATCCTAAATGCATTCCAGAAGAACTTATTTAATGTACGACATATATAAGACATACCTTAAACACTCCAAGTATTTATCAAACCTATACGCTAATAAATAAGGTCGAAACATCTATAAATGAACAAAAATAGCCACAAAACATTATTGAAACTTATTATAATAATTTCCTATAAAGAAATATGATGAAATAATTTATGGCTTTACATCCCTTCCATACTTTACATTTCCTCTATTGTTTAGCTATTCTCTGAGTTCTAATTTCCTCAACAATTCTCGGCAGGATTTGACCTGTTCTTCCCTGAATTAGATAGTTTGAAATCCCCTCCTCGGTTAGAGGGGTGGGCTTAATGTTTACCTCAATTATGATTACGGAGGCTAGTCCATACTTCTTCCTAACTGTTTTTCTTCTAGCTATTCTCGGTAATTCAGCAAATGGATAAACTACTGCTGAAGTTCCACAGATAAGCATCAAATCACATTTTAGAACCTCCTCTAAAGAACGTTTAGCTACATCTTCAGGTATGGGTTCCAGAAAGTGGACTACATCAGACTTCAATACTCCCCCGCAAAGCGGGCAGATAGGGGGAAGCCTCCCCTCCCTCCTCATTCTCTCCAAATCAAACTCTTCAGAGTTAAATCTACATCCACAACTTATACATCTTAACTTAAATATGTTTCCATGATACTCTATAACATTCCTGCTTCCTGCCTTACGGTGAAGATCATCAATGTTTTGAGTAATTACGCACTTTATAATCCCCATCCTCTCCAATTCAGCTAAAGCGTAATGGCCGGGGTTCGGCTTTACCCTTGATAAATCCCCCAGTGGGGATGGCTTACTCAATCTCTCCTCCCAATACTCCCTCGGATTCATTAGAAACTTGTAGTAGGTCTGGTAAGCTTTCCCCTCCGCTTCAGGATCTCTAGTCCAAATTCCCGATGGACCCCGAAAATCAGGAATCCCAGACTCAGTAGAAATTCCAGCTCCAGTTAAAGCAATAGCATAATCCGAATTAACCAAGTCCCTCGCAGCCCTCCTAATCAACTCATCCATACTTATCTCTTAAATTTAGCATAGTTAAAAGTTTTGCTTAATAAGAGAACGATTAGAACAGCTTTAAGAAGAATTTAGCTATTAAATGCTTCAAACTACCGTTAATTAATTGTGGATGCCAAATCAATATATATAATTAGGAATGTTGAGACATCAATATATAGATTTAACTCAAGTAGTTGTTAAATTCGTGGAAGAGAATTAGTGATGATAAACTACATTATATGGGATGATGACCTAAGCTATAAATTAAGATATATTAGAGTATGTCGGGTTATGATGACTTAGATTATATTGAATTTTTATGGGTCTTAATTTAAAGCTTAATGAGTTTGGAGGTCTCTAGGCTATATGTGAAAGTATTGGTCTTAAAGGGGTTTTAAGTAAAGCTTAAGGTATGCTGAAGCTAAGGAATATTCCCCACATACCCCACTGTAAGAATCCTTAAATCTGTATTATTGGGTTAGGCATGAAGATATTGTGGAGGAGGTTTTGAGAATACTCTTCAAACTACTCAGCCTCATAGAATATGATTATTCAATAGTGGACTTAATGAAGGTTGCTGACTGGCTGAAAGGATGTGTGAGCTATTCATCAGTGTGAAGACGCCTATTCTGAGTCAGGATAATATTTCATGTAACTTATTTCTATGCTCCTTAAAGTATATTTATGGTTGATCTGCTCAAGGCTTTGAGGATTGAGAAGAGCATCAAATTCAACATAAACATGGAAAAAATGGTGAAGGAACTTAGCGAAATACTATATTTAGTAAACTAAATTAGATAGATTAAGAGTTTGTTTTTATCCCTTTCTCCTTAGCTATTCTTTCCTCCAACCATGGCTTAAAGACCTTTTCATAGAAGGCGCCGATTTCACCACTATCTCTAGGACCAACAAATATAGTCCATCCATCTTTCATCAATGCATCTTCCACCTCTCCCGCAAGCCTAGCTGCATAGCCAGGTAGGATAAGTGCTTTAATCTTAACCTTATCGCCAACTTTCACTTCCTTAATTGCCTCAATAACCTTGTCAGAGGTATATTTCCTCCCAGCTACTGATGATTGGAGACTTGTAGCTTCAGTATCTACAATTACTAGATATGCATTTATTCCTGCTTTTTCTACGTCGTCACGAACTAGGTAGTATGTGAGTGCAAAGTTTCCTGTTGATAGTACGGGTGAGTATTCGTTTGGTTTCCCTATTTCATACAGACCTGGCTTTACTCCTGGTGGAAATCTTGGATCCGTATATACACAGTCACGCCATACCACTATCGGTATTATAGCCCATGTATCTATTGTATGAAGCACCACTAAATCTACAAATCTAGATATGAGGTTTGACGCTATTACTGATTCTAGTATTTTCTTATCGTTTTCATCCCCCTCCTCTATACTCCATATAGCTGCTGGCGCCGTCATTATTGGATATCCTAGCTCCTTCTCCTCTTTCTCTATTGCTGCTCTTCTTAATGCTGTAATTGTACTTAATGTTTCTGCTATGTTTCCTATCTTTATCTGCGGGTCTAATACTATGTCGTCTATGTTGTAGTTTCTAGTTAGGGTTGCTGATAGCGACTTCAACGTTGATGGATCCTCTGCTGTTACTGCTGTTGGGCATTTATATTTTGCAGCTAGCTCCCCCATTTCCTTCCAGTTTTGTTTTGTTGCTGCATATATTAGTGGTTTTCGTTTACTTGCTACTATCAATGCTTCCTCAATAATGTTTGGGTCTACTGAGCATAGTATTATTGGCTTATTTGTTATTTCCATTATTTCCATTACTGTCTTTACGTATTTCTCCGGGTTTTCTGATACGCATCTTACTGCTACTCCGTCAAGCGTTAATTCCCTCCCTATTCTTATGAATTTAAAGCTGTCTACAAACCCTACTCTTTTCTTCACTTCTTCCGGGGACATTTCGTCATGAACGTCTATCATTATTGCTGTTTGGTTTCTCCACGTTAATTCATGCCTATACAAGACTTCCTTCCCCCCTATTCTTAAAATGTTTGGCTCAACCCCTATCCATACCTCCTTTACTGGAGGCCTTATTGTTTCTAGAAGTTTTTGCAGTTTTTCACTGTATTTTGGCTCTTCATATAGGGGTATGCATTGCTGTGGTGTTACTTTCCTCTCTATGAGTTTCGATGCAAACGCCATACAGCTTGCTTCTCCACATTTCCCACAGTTTGTTCCAGGTAGATATTTATATACGTCTAATGGTCTTAGGATTTTCGGCATGTATTACCGCCTAAAACCTTGCTTTAACCCAGCTCATGTATGGCTTCTCCTCCTTCCACTCCTCCTTTATCATCGCTTCAGCAAATGCTTTAACTATTTTCATCGCCAGGGGATGCATCATCATAAATAGGTTTGCTCCCGTAAGCAGCCCAACTAGAGCTGTTGTTGCTTCATACAGTGGTCCTCTCAATTCTCTCGGACCCCAATCCTCAACCTTCATCCATGCCTCCCTTGCAGCCCACGCATTTGTTGCTGCACAGCTTAATGGTACTTGAAGTGTTTCCTCACCCATCAATGCTGACAGCCTTATTCTCTCCATTGTACTATACGTATACTCTATCCCATAACCTAATGCTCCTGTTGTTGGATCTAGTATCAAATGGTTTTTCGGCAGTCCTGCATCAAGTATTTTTCTTGAGAGTTCCTTTGCCTGATTTATATCCATGAATGCCAACGCTATAGCGTTATGGCCATACTTCTTAATAGGCTCAACAACTTTAGGTATATCCATGTCTAGAGTTATTGAAGCCATAACAAGCCTCTCCCCCATAAATCTTTCCGAGGCCTCCGCAAATAGTTCAGTATCCTTCTGGGGGTTTCCCGACCCCCCTATTATTATCGGGGTATCTACTGCCTGCAGTACGTTTTCAACAGTCTTCATAGCTTCCCTTACCGGCCTATTTTCCCCTAGCGGGTCTGTACTTACTAGGTGGAGTGAAACGAGATCTGCATTATACGTATTTATGCATTTTTTAGCCCACTCAGCCGGGTCCTGCAGCACATCCTGATAGGCTCTTCTTACAGGTCCTGCTAGTGGTGGTGGAGTATCAAAAACATCCAGCGCTACTACAGGTCTGTTTAACGGTTTGGACTCAAAGAGGTAGAATGGGGGTGCTTTATCACCACCTATCTTTATTATTTTACCTCTTGACCCCCCCTGCCCCTTTAACGCTCCTATAGTTACTTCAACTATCTCTCCAGAATACTTTACTACTGGATATTCAAATTTCAGATTTATGAATTCTTTAGGCTTCTCCACCGGGACTGCTGGTGGGGGTATGGCTGGAGCTACTAGTCTTACCCCGTAGGGCGTTGATTCGAGGAGGAACTCTACTTTCTGAGCTCCTGGTGTTAATGGCTCTAATGATAGTTTTAAGTACTCCGGTTTTCCTGTTGGCGCTGCAGATATTTCGAGAGTTAGCTCATCAGCATCTATAACCACATCTTCAAGCTCCAACTCCTTCGATTCTGAAATCATTTTCAGAATATCCAGTACTCCCTTCTTATCCTCCTCTGTCATGGCTTCACATCCTCTTTACAATTAGCTTCTCAGCTTTAATCTCCACGTTGTTAAGCTCAAGCTCAACGTTCTCCTCAAGTAGTTTTTGAAGTAGTTTTGAAATATCTAATTCCTCCCTACTCATTGTTTTACACTCTCAGCCTTCTTAACGATTAGCTTACCTATCTTAATCCTAGCTCCCTGCAACACTATTTTTACACCTCCAGCTGCTGTCGGCATAGTTACTGGAATCTGCGGTGTTACCGGTATTTGAGGTATTGCTACAGGTATCTGTGGCGCTGGTGGTGTTGGTGGAGCTTCAGGCTTTACTTCAGGTTTAGCCTCAACTATTTTCTCAACTACCGGATGTCTTTTTTCAACTAGGTATTTCCTCAGCTCCTCTACGTTTTTAACCTCATTCTCTGTTGGTATTTTATCTCTTAGATCTTGAGGAATCGCATCTTCAACTCTTTTCTTTAAGGTGCTTGTTATCCATACTATCCGGCTCCATCCACCATCCGCCTGTATGAACTTTCTTGACCTCATGTACTCTACACCTATCCCTAAAAATCCTTCACTCTGCATTCCACCTCCGGTCTGTGATGCCATTGTTGAGAATGATAATCCATTTACAGCCTCCCCCCTAAATCCTCTATCCACAATTCCAAATCCATCAACCTCAGGTATGTAGAACATTATGCATTCAAAGCATCCACATGACGTATGTGGATATTGGAAAGCGCTGTGGAGATAGACCCTCTTTATTGCTCCTAAAGATTTTTTCTGTACAACCTCATTTACACCACTCCACTCACCTCTTACCGGATCTAGACACTCCCCCTTCGGTATTGGGAAGTTTGGTCCTTTAGGATCTATGTTTGCTGCTGCTCTAGCATCAAACCATGTTAAAGCCCCACATAAGCTTACTCTTTCAGGCGATATTACGCATACATGTGTTGGAGCGAAGGACTGACATAGCACACATCCATAAAACAAATCCACCTCCTCATCCCTTAAACCTCTCGCTCTCGCATCTCTCTCATTATATATCTTAATAGCCTCATCAAAAATCCTCTCCACCTCTGCAGGATCTGTTATGAATGTAACCTGCATCTTCTCTATGTATGGCATTTCAGCCTTAAACAGCTTTATAAGCCCAATACCCCACCACTTAAGTGATGTAAGCCCCTTCTTAACGGACTTCTTTGAGATTCTACACCATATATCATATCTCTGGTTTAGATGCATTATACCCTCAATATAGTTCGTATACATGTGGATTCTTCTCTCAATAACCCCCTCAAGATCTCTATCAATTCTTGAGCCTGCAACCTCTATCAGTATTCCTAGCGGATTTGAAGATCCCTCCTTAAGCTCAGATAGGTCTGGACCAACTATTTTAACTAAGCCATCCTCAACCTCCTCCATCGATTTCACTCTTACAAGCTCAAACTTTTTAGATACGTTTGGTCCTCCGAACTCTACATACATATCCTCCTTCCTTACCCTCTGACCCTCAAATGCTGGACTTATTTCAACAGGAAATTCTTCAAAGCCTGACAAGTAATTCACCTCAACCTCACATTATCTAGAAGTAATTTAAGGTTTTCCATCCATTGCTCCTCTGTTAAATTTGGAAATGATAAATCAGCATTTGGATGATAATATCTATCTAGACATATAGTTCTCAGATGGGTTGCGAAATGCTTAATACATGAGAGAAGCTGGGAGAGATACTGGTATGATAGTCCTGCAAATACTACCAGGTCATGCGGGCCCTTACCGTCAACACTCCAGCCAGGATCTCTAAGCCTATCAACAACCTCAACAGCATTCATAATTTGAACAGGGATTAAACCTCTATCAGCAAAGTCCTTATATGATGCTCCAGTAGCTATTAAAGGCATGTCTCTAGCCTTTAACAGCTCCACTATGAATTCTATGTACAGTTTATCTCCAACAAACTCCTTCAAAACATTTCCTCCAGCTACTAGGAGGGGGTGCTTAGCATTTTTTATCATTCTACCTGCAGCATCACCCTTAACCTGGATAGCTACTCTAGGACCAAATATGTTACCGAGCTGCCATGGCGTTACAGCCACATCAACCACCCCTATAATACTTCCTAAACACGTTCTCTGAGTAGTAGGGATCTATTGATGGTAGCTCCCACGGGGACCATCCTACCTTCCCAAGATAGCTTAAAACTTCATCCTTAAAGGTTACGGGAATATCTGCTTCAGACCTTATGAATAGATGTAGGTCCTCAGGTAGTTTTCCATAAATCTTCTTGTACAGATCTATGTAGTGTGTTAGCTTAATCATTCTCCCCCTAGTTGTATCGTTTGGTCTTAAGCATAGCTTAGCAATCATAACCATAGCCTCCTTACGGTTTTCAACAGAAATTATTAGGTGTTCAGGAGCTGGACCTATCCAAACCCTTCTACCTGTTCTCGCATCGTAAACTGTAAACGCCTCCCTATCCTCCCTACGTCCAAGATACATCCTCCTATACTTTAATCCCTGAGGACCTAGAATAACTGGGACTCCAAGCCTATTAAATCCTGTAGCTATTGCCGCCGCCTTCTGCGACATAGCCCCCCAAGCAACCCCTACAGCTCCAACCCTATTCAGTATGTAGTCAGCTATCTCCTCATAGTTTGCTCTTAACGGTCTTCTAGCAAATATGTTTGCAATTTTTATAGCTGCACCTGATATGTGGGCATTAGCAACGCATGAGCCTACATTCACTAAGCCGCCTGCCTCAAATGCTCCTGAAAACTCCTCGTAGGGTGTTAATCCCTCCTCATTCCTATACATAGCTATAGACATAGCTGAACATCCTGAAGTTGTTACTATGTATCTTCTCCTAGCAAATTCTCTAGCCATTAAGGCTACATCCAGTCCACCCTCAGGGTAGTTTGCACATCCAACAAAAGCTACAACGCCAGGTATTTCCCCAAGAACAATTGGGCTTCCAACCTCCCTTATCTCAGTATCGAGTATAGGTCCTCTACCAACTCTTATTCTATACTTCTCAGTCTTAACTTTAGCTTCAGCAGCCTTCATCATTAAGCTTAAAACAGGCATATGGTTTGGACATTCCCACTCACATCTACCACATCCTAGACAGAGGTCGTAAAGCGTAGCAAGCTTACTTGAGTCTCCGAGCCTTAGGGAGTATATCGCATCATCTACAGGTAGATCTATTGGACAGTTTCTACGACATCTACTACAATGTGTACATTTTGAAGCTATACTGCTAAGCTCCTTAACATCAGGTATAACCTTAAACTTCTGTCTTAAAGGTGCAACCTGTAAAGCTGTTAGTACAGATACAGCAGCTGCCTTATCAAGATCCGGTAGAAATACACCCTTTAAGCTTCCTGTTGTTAGGGAGGCTACAATCTTCTCAACAGGCCACTCACTAACATCAGGTAGTCCGTAAGCAGCTTTATCCGATATTGCTATGAATGGTGTTTTAACCTTCTGAGCCTCTATGAATGATAGATTAGTAATACATTGCTCATCTATAATTAGGGTATCTGCAGCTCCTGAACGGATAAATCTTATTTGATGAGATATTGGACCAATAATCTTAGCTGAGCTTTCATATCTTGTAATATCGTGTGCTGTACAGCATAATCCAGCGACCTCTAATACCTCACCAGGCTTCCCCAAATTGTTTCTACTCATATAGTTTATAACCTCTACACCTTCAGAAACATTATGTCCAATAAGTAGAATCATAGGCTTAACAACATCTACAAGACCCATACCTATCTCAGATAGTGGAGCATTAGGATCTCCCTTCGGGAAGTTAAATGCAACTATCTGAGCAACATCTGCAACCTCCATTGCAACATGGTCAAGCATACCTAGATGTAAAGCCTTAGACTCATAGTCTAAATAGCTTGCCTCCTGACCTGTATGTGTAGTTGATAGTGTCTGAACAATCTGCTCCTCAACATAGCTTAACACCCTAGAAAGATCTCCTAGGGTTTTAGGCTTAATACCTACAACAAGCCTTGTATTAGGCATTTCAACATTAACTCCAGATCCAAGATTAATAGGAGTATCAGCACCAAACTTCTCAATAAGCCTCTCTAACATATGTCTAGCATGAGATGCATGAGTGGAGGCACCTATAGCGCATGCCAGCGTTACTATTCTACCTTGCTGTGTAGACATATCTATACCGCACGAGCCCCTCTTACCCCTAGTCAAATCACACTTACCATAAGTACAGAGACAACACTGATCACAGAATGGCATGTAGAATGGCTTATACCTATCTAGAAGCTTAAAGTCCCATGAACGTAACGTAGATATTTTAGGCATTGGTGTTGGGCCAAGAGGCTCCCAAACCTCAGGAACCTCAATACCTCCAATAATAACCTCAAGATCCCTAGCAGTAAATCCAGCTGACTCAAGAGATTTAAGTGAAAACCTTACTGGACCCTTCTCCAATAATACCACCACAAGGGGATACTGGTGTGATATTTAAGATTTTCGTTTAAGAGAGTGCTTTGTAAACTTAAGCATGTTTTATGCCTTTATCATGGGCATTGTATTATCTATGAATTCTTTGCTTTAACCCCTCTATTTATCCATTCGTTCAGCATTATCATTACTGATTTTAGAATCTGCATGTTCCCCATCGCATTCATCCTTAATACATGTAGTTATCGAATAGTTTAGTTTATCCTTAACTATATTTCTCTCCATCAAGTCTCTAATTTTAAGGCTGTATATTCCATGTATTAAGTTAAGAATCCTGCATGAAGTCCTATAATAGGGGGCCCATCAGTCAATATAGTTATGTTTGAGTCATAAATAGCCTAATCTTCTTAATGAATATTAATAATGTTAGTATATTAGCAGCATCGAAGATCATCATGTATGCGATCTTCCTTAAGCAGGGCTTGAAGGCTATATAACACTCTCTCCCTAGAGCCTACTAATCAGTATCATCAACCAATAAAAACTAACATTCCTATGAGTACATGTCAGAAATAGAGAGCTTAAAGATCTAAACCATGATAGAATAGATGTATGACTTAAATATTATAAAGCTTAAGTTTACAAAGTAAGAAGGAATGTCCAGCAATTCAACTTTCCTAGATTACTTTTAAGCATGGCTTTAGTTGATGAATAGCCAAATAATAGTTAAATATACCAGTTTAATATAGAGATGCTGTGGACTTAAGCCTTATCTTGAGGATGATCAGCGATACTTAAGTTTATAGAGCTTGGATAGAATGTAGCAGTTTGGGTTAAGTACAATATGTTAAATTGTTAGCTTCAGGTAGTAAACTTTAGCTTGCAGCTTACTTCGGATCTTGTAAATTCATTCATATGACAAGATAAAGAAGCCTCAATACTTTACTTTTCATGCAGACTGGACTGAAGTATGATTATTGGGAGTTAAACCACAAAACTCTAAATTAGATTGGCATAAATCATTTAGATAGAAAACTAAAGTATCTTCAAAACATAATATCAAATCAGTTAATAAAAGTAGAATTGAAAGAGAAATAGTATGCTGGAACTCACTAAACTATTCACAATATACCATAGTCACTTAGGAAGGAGCTTAAGCTACCATACTCAATAGAGCAGCTTCAATATCCCCATCTCACGTAGAGGTTATGTTGAATATCGAGAATATCGAGAATTTTTCCAACCATATAGTTCACTAGGTCGTTAATGTCTTTAGGCTTATGGTAAAATGCAGGCATAGCTGGAACTATGTGAACTCCTTGTTTTGCTAGCCATAGCATGTTTCTAAGATGATTAATGTTTAGAGGTGTTTCCCTAGGTATGAGGATAAGCTTCCTTCCCTCCTTTAACATTACGTCAGCAGCTCTTAAAATAATATTGTCTGAGTATCCGCAAGCTATACCTGCAAGAGTTTTCATACTACATGGAATTACAACCATTCCATCTACTTTAAAAGATCCGCTTACAATTGGTGAGCTCCAATCATTAATGTTATAGACATAATTGGCAAGTTTTTCAATCTCCTCCTTCTTCACGTTAAGCTCATGCTCAATTATTCTTCTAGCATTGTGGCTAATAACTAAATGGATTTCAACATTTCTACTATTCAACTCCTCAAGTAGCCTCTTAGCATATATAGCACCACTTGCCCCAGTAATAGCAACAATTAATCTCAAACAATCACCCCCACAGCATAACACCTCACCATGCATTTAAACCTAGTTTAAATCCAGATAACATTAACCAATCTTTATAAAGCTTGAAAATGATTGAACATGCTTGAATCTATAGGATCCATTTAACAGATAAGTTTAACTATTGAGGTGGTTTCAAAATATTTAAGTTTATCATATTCCATACCTCATATGTATTATTATGCTTGAATGTTATGATTGCTGGAATATTATGTCTCTCATATCTTATTATTGCTCTTCTGAATGTTAAGCCATGAGTTGAATCTCTCTATGGCTGACCTCATCACTTTATATCCCTCCTCATCATATGTTATTTGCCTCCTCCCATTCCTAGGGTTTACAGGTATATTTGCCTTAACCCATCCCTCTCCAGCCTATCCCTTACCTCATATGTATTGTATGCTGAATCTCCATAAAACTCTTCAGGCTTACTTTCATCTTATCGTTAGATTGAACATCTTAGAGTTGTGGGTGTTTCCTGGACTGAGTGCTACGGATATAGGTTTTGATCCCTCATCAACTATTACGTGTATCTTCGTTCCCTTCCTATGTTGAATCCATCGTATCCTACCTCCCCCCCTTTTAGCCTCCACTGTTGTGCTATCTATTGCTACACGTTTACCTCATGGATGTGAGGAACTCAACTATCTTATCCCATACTCCTGAAGTCTTCTAAGTAATCTCCATGCAGTTACGTATGATCCATACTTTCTAGGCATTTCACGCCATCTACAGCAAGTAGTGACAACATACAATATGCCGTTAATCAATGATCTATCATCGCTTAAAGCCCTCCTACCCCTCTTAGGCTTAGGTGGGAGAAAGGGTGAAATGACGCCCCACTCCTCATCACTTAACTCACGAAACTCCATAACAAAATAAGCAACAGAAAATTAAATATTTTGAAACCACCTCATTATTTAACTCAATTTCAATAATCTTAGGAGATAGCTACTATAGGTTTATTCAAGGGTACTGAATATATCCACTCGATACTGTCAAGTTAACATATAGTAGACTCATTAAGTTTAAGGCTTAACTTGACAGTATCCATCCAATCAATGAAAAGATTTAAAAATAAAGTAAACAATGCGTATTATCCGTTAATTAGGTTTGGTGATGTAAATCATGTCTGAGAAGATTTCAGCAATTCAAGTCTATAAGTTATTACCTGGAATTAATTGTAGGAAATGTGGAACAACATGTATGGGGTTTGCTGTAAAACTTATACAAAAAGAAGCTAAGCTTGAGCAGTGTACTCCATTATTTGAAGAGTCTAAATATGGTGAAAAACTTAGTAAGTTAAAAAATCTTCTTAAACCATTAATGGAGACTTTAGAAACTCTCATCGATGTTGATGTTGATAAATGTATTGGGTGCGGAAACTGCGTTATAGCATGTCCAGCAAACGTATCTATTGAGCCTCAAATAGCCAGGGGAGTTAATCCAAGAAGTAATGATGTGGTGTTTACCGTTGAAAACGGAAAGATTAAGATTTTAAATATTCAAAAATGTAGAAGATACCCACCGTCAAGAATGAATTGTAGAATATGTGAGCTTGTATGCTATAGTAGTGCCATAAAGATACTAGGTTAATGTTTATGCTAATAGTATACCTACTTTTCGGCTTAGTATTTAAACCAGAACGGATGACAATTCCTGCAAATTAGAAGCTTAAGATATCTTAAGCTATCCCTAATGAGCAGAATATAAGTATCATAACAACTAAGACATACTATTCCCTAACAAACCTAATAGTCTTAGACATGTCTACCATAAGGTAAATGAGCCTAAGTAGGGAAGGTTTATAAGTTCTAATTTTAGGGGGATACATTAATAACTCATAAACTCTTCTTAAGATTACCATACTAAGTACAGCTTTGGAGTTGATGAATAGTTAAATAGTAGTTGGACATATTCTTAGGCGTAAAACTTATATTATTACATGGTATTTTGAGTTGAGCTGTTATGATAAGAGTTGGAGTGAATGGATTTGGAAGAATAGGAAGAATTTTTTTTAGGGCTGCTTTAAAGGATGAAGAGTTCTTGAAGAGGTTTGAGGTTGTTGCTGTTAACGATATTACAGATGCTAAGACTTTAGCTCACTTATTAAAGTATGATTCGGTTCATGGGGTTTTAGATGCTAGAGTGAGTAGTAGGGATGATGTAATTATAGTTAACGACATGGAGATAAAGGTATTCTCTATAGGTGATCCTGCTAAACTACCTTGGGGGGAGTTGGGTGTTAATATTGTACTTGAATCTACGGGGAGATATACTGATAGGAGAGATGCTGAAAAACATCTGATAGCTGGAGCGGAGAAAGTAGTAATTTCAGCACCTGCAAAAAATCCGGATGCTACTATTGTTCTAGGTGTTAACGAAGAAATCTATGATAGAAAGAAACATAACATAGTATCGATGGCTTCATGCACAACAAACTGTTTAGCTCCTATGGTAAAGGTTCTAAATGAAAATTTTGGAATTGTTAAGGGGTTTATGACAACATGTCATGCATACACAAACGATCAGAGAGTACTTGACTTAGCACATAAAGATTTAAGAAGAGCTAGAGCATGTTGCCTATCAATAATTCCAACAACCACAGGAGCTGCAAAAGCTATAGGGGAAGTAATACCTGAAGTTGCAGGTAAACTTGACGGTATTGCTTTAAGAGTGCCTGTGGCTAACGGCTCCATAACAGACTTAACGGTAGAGCTTAAAAAAGAGGCTAGTAGAGAGGAAATAAATAGGGCATTTAAAGAAGCTGCTGAGGGAAGATTAAGAAATATACTGGAATATACTGAAGAACCAATAGTTTCAGTTGACATAATTGGCAATCCAGCTTCATGCATAATAGATGGCTTATCCACAATGGCTTTAGGAAACATGGCAAAAGTACTTGGATGGTACGATAATGAATATGCGTATTCTAAACGTCTTGTAGACCTAATGAAGTACATGTATAAATAGTGAAGTATATGAAGATGAATTTATTGCTAAATATTATTATGGTGTAAGCTTTGCTTTCACATATAAACCGTCTTTCACAGGGATTAAACTATTTATCCTAAGAGAATTGCCTAACAACTCATAAACTTTCTTACCTTAATCTTAAATGTAGTTAGAATTAATGGAGACTAAATAGTAGTTAGTATAGCTCTCCCGTCTTGTAAACTTAAGCCTTACCTAGAAGTTAATCAGCAAGCTTAAGTTTACAAAGCCAGCTCTCCCAACATAAGGTTTAAATACTGGCTAAACAGCGTTATATTGATTGATGTCGGAAAAGTATATTAATTGAATTTTATAAATGGGGTATATATGTCTTTAGAAAGCTCCTTTGGAAATAGTGTTTTAGAAAATGTTACTTGTCCGGGATGCTCCCTACTATGTAGCGATCTGGTTATTAAAATAAGTGGTAAAGAAGTGGAAACTATTTTGGGAGCGTGCAGCCATGGTTATCAGATGATTAAAACATACGGTATGAGGGGTAGATTAAGAGACTTTACTATCGGGTTAAGAAACGTAGATCCTGAAGAGGCTATTATGAAATCTGCTGAAATACTTTCATCATCCAGTAGACCTTTAATATATGGGTTTGATGAAAGCTCCAATAAGGCTATAGAGCTTGGACTAAAGATTGCTGAAAAGGTTAATGGAGTATTTGATACACCTCCAAGTATATGCCAGCCATTAACACCTCTAATAGCTAGTAAATATGTTGAGTTGGGCATTTTCGAAGACGTATTGGATAATGCAGATATGATAGTTTTCTGGGCTGCAAACCCGGCTGAAACCAATCTAAGACATGCAAGTAAATATTCAGTAATGCCTAGGGGGAGTAGTGTCCCGCTTGGAAGGGAGAATAGGATTGTTGCCGTAGTGGATGTTAGAAATAGCTGGACTATGAAGATTGCTCAACACCAGATAAGGATTGATTTAGGTGGAGATGCTGAACTTATTGAAAGCCTGGATAGGATGTATGAAGGGAAGACGTTAAGGATGAGTAGATATATGAAGATGGCTTCATCCCTAATTAACGATATCAGAAAAGCAAGATATGTTGCGTTTTTCATAGGTCACGGTCTAATACTTAACGGTAATGTTAAGGATATACTACTCTTAATTGTAAACATCTTAAGGAAAATAGGGGCTGATAGAAAAGTTACATTAACCCCAATAGCTGAAAAAGTTAATTCAATGGGTGCCTCGCAAATCCCATATAGGATCTATGGTTATAGTCATGCATTAAAGTTTAGTAATGGATGTGTTGAACATAATCCCATTTCTACAGGTGTTTACGGAGGACTTTTAAGAGGAGAGTTTGATGCAGCCCTCCTTGTCAAAACAGATCCTATAACATATCTACCATTAAATGCATCGAGGAAAATACCGTTTAGTAAGACGATTGTTCTAGATTATAGGGAAACAATAACCTCAAGTAGAAGCCTAATAAGAATTCCACTACAAATCCTAGGAGTTGAAGTTGATGGAGAAGTTATACGTTCAGACGGTGTATCTGTAGAGTTGAGGAGGATAATAGAGGGGGGAAGCGGTATGATTCAAGAGGAGGAATTCCTTAAGAAACTACTTAGCTACTTGTAGGTGATTAGGTGAGTAAAACTGCATGCCTAATCTGTCACTGCGGTACAAATATTAAGGGTGTTATAGATGTTGAGAGGCTTAAGGATGAGGTTAAGAAGAGATATGGAGATGTTTTAGTGTACGATAATGAGCATTGGTGTAGTGAGGATGGGTTAAAGAAGATGGGGGAAATAATAAGTAGGGATAAAGCTTCAAGAATTGTTGTAGCTGCATGTACTCCAAGCCTTCACGAAGAGCTATTCAAGAAGAATGCTGAGAAATATGGGTTAAATAGAGGATTTGTTGAAATAGCGAATATTAGAGAACAGGCTAGCTGGGTCCACTGGCATAGCCCAGGTAAGGCTACACTAAAAGCCCTAGACCACATATTAATGGCTTTGGAAGCTGTTAAAGAAGCTAAGCCAACCAATATTATCAGAAAACCTACTGAAAGATCAGTTCTCATTATTGGTGGGGGTGTAGCTGGTATTAATGCAGCTTTAAATCTAGCAGATGCCGGTATTAAGGTATTCCTAGTTGAGAAATCAGGGTTTCTGGGCGGACATATGGCTAAATGGGATAAAGTATTTCCAACATTAGACTGTAGTATATGTATTTTAGGACCGCTGCTCTCCAAAGCCTATAACCATCCAAACATTAAGATATATACTTTAAGCGAGGTAATTGACTTCTCAGGAATGCCTGGAGACTATATAGTGAAGATTAGGAAGAGGGCAAGATATATAGATGAGACAACATGTAATGGATGTAATAAATGCATAGATGTTTGCCCAATAGAGCTTCCGAATGAGTATGAGTACGGAGTAAGTATAAGAAAAGCTATAGTTAAACCAGAGCCTCAAACAGTACCTGTTGCACCATATATTGATATTGAGAACTGTATTGGATGCATGAACTGCATTGGAGTATGTGATCCTAAAGCAATAAACTTTAAAGATATGGATAGGGAAATAACTTTAAGTGTAGGAGCAGTAATTGTTGCGACAGGATTTAAACCATATAATCCAAGAGAAATTGAAGAGTACGGCTATGGAAGATTTCTAGATGTCATTACGGGAGCAGAATATGATAGAATGCTTAACTGCAATGGACCTACAAAAGGCAGAGTGGTTAAGCCATCAGGTAATGGTGAAGTGGAAAAAATAGCATTCATACTATGTGTAGGTAGTAGAAGTGAAAGAATAGGTAGACCATACTGCAGCAAGGTATGCTGCATGTATACAATAAAGCATGCTCTTGAAACAAAAATAGTCAACCCAAAAATAGACATAACAGTTTTCTACACAGACATTAGAGCTTCAGGTAAGATGTATGAGGAGGCATATAAGAGAGCTCTTGAAGCAGGGGTGAAATTCATAAGGGGGAGGGTAAGTAGTGTAGAGAAGGATAAATCTGGAAAATTAAGAGTTACATATGAGAATACTTTAGAAGGAAGAGTTGAGAAGGAGCTGTTCGACCTGGTAGTTTTAAGCATAGGTATTGATCCGGATCCAGATAATAAAAAACTTGCAAACATGCTTGGACTACAGCTAGATGAGTACGGCTTCTTTACGGAGTATCATCCTAAACTTAAACCATCAGATACCTTTAGAGGTGGTATATATCTAGCAGGAGCATGTAGTGGACCTAAGGACATTACCGAATCCACTCTTCAAGCAGGATTAGCAGCAAGCAGAGCAGCTCAATTCCTACACTCAGGTGAGGTTGAGGTTGAGGTTATTGCGCCTGAAGTAGATAAGGATAAATGCTTAAAATGTGGACTATGTGTACATGCATGCGACTACAAAGCCTTAAAACTAACGCCTGAAGGAATATTGGTTAATGAAACCGCATGTACTGGATGTGGCGTATGTATAGCTGCATGTCCGGCAGGAGCATTAAAAACACCTAAAAAACCAACTGATGAGCAAATATACTCAATGCTTAAGGCGGTGCTTGAGGAGAGAAAGGACTACCCATTGATTGTAGGTTTTCTATGTAAATGGTGTGGCTATGCAGCTGCGGATAACGCAGGAATTAGTAGAATACCATACCCAACAAATATTAGAATAATTAGAGTTGAATGCTCAGGTAGGGTTAGCCCTAAACATTTAATCTGGGCTCTTAAAATGGGAGCTGATGGAGTTCTAGTTATTGGATGTAGAGAGCAGGACTGCCACTACAGAACAGGTAGGATTAAAGCTAATAGAAGAGTAAAGTCGCTGAAAGAACTGCTGGAAAAATACGGGGTTAACCCAAGTAGGGTTGAAATAGCTGGTGTAAGTGCTTCCGAAGGGGATAAGCTAGCTAAAATCATTACAGACTTTGTAAACAGAATTAGCGGAATAGGACCTATTGGAAGTGAGCTTATAGAGGTGACAGCCCATTGAGTACTGAAAAACCACAAGTAACTGTTGAGGTAGTGGATAATACACTAACATACACCTCAAAATATACAATGCTTACAAAAAACCTGAAATTTAATATGAATAGATGTGTTGGATGCGGATTATGCAGTATTGCATGTCCAGTTGAAGCAATAACACTAGGTCCAATAAAAGATATAGCAGCTAGAAAAATTGAGGCTCCACAAATAATTATTGATGAGGCTAAATGTATTATATGTCCAGTTGGAGCGTCAGTATGTATATTCAACGCATTAAAGTTCAACGCTGAAGAAACATTAGAAACTCCAAGAATTAGTGGATCAATAAACATTGATATATCAAAATGTAAGCCATGCCTAATATGTGAAAAGACATGTCCAAGAAATTCCTTAAAAGCCGAGATTAAAATACCTAAGAAGGAAGATCTTGTAAGATATGAGGGGGAGGCCTGGGCTGAAGGGGAAATAAAAATAAATCTAGATAAATGCATATACTGCGGATTATGTGAAATACTCTGTAGCGCTATTAAAATAGAATGGATAGATAAACCTACACCACCGGAATTTAGAATCGCTAATGGAGTAATGATTGATGAAGAAAAATGTGACTATTGTGGGCTTTGTAGAGAAATATGCCCTACAGAAGCAATATCAGTAAAATGCTTTAAATCAGCCTCAAGAACAGTAGCTAAAAAACCGGAAGTCAAGGGGGAAATCACAGTAGACACAAACAACTGTATATGGTGTAGCTTATGTGTAGATAAATGTCCGCAGAAAGCGATAGAGGTTAAGAAACCATTTACAGGAGAAATAAGAATCATTAAGCCAGAAAAATGCGATCCTTCAGGCTGTAAAAACTGCTTCAACATATGCCCACTAAACCTATTCTACATTGCAAAAACACCTTCAGAATCAAGAATTAAAGTTGCTGATAAATACTGCATATACTGTGGAGCATGCGTTAACGCATGTCCATACGATGTTCTTAAAGTTAATAGATTCGAATTTAATATTGAGGAGGACAAGCCGTGGAATCAATCATATATTGAAATATATATGAAGCTTGTAAATAAATATAAGCCTAAAGTAATTGAGTACCCAATAAGAAAACTGGCGAAACCAACCGAGAAAGCAATACCGCGGGAAATAGGTGAAATAGTTCAACCACCAGTAGAATTCAGGGAAATTAGAGAGAGAATGAGTAGATTAGAGAAGTTAATTAGTGATAGAGCTGTAAGAATACTTATTGAGAGGGGGGAGACTAAGCGTTTAAACTCGTTAGGAAAACATTAGATTCTAACACGTTTAGATCATTATCTAGTAGAGTTACAATTCTAAAATTTTCTCGATGTGCTAAGCTTACCCTACACCTACTATACACTTAGACACTATTTCTTAGCCTTTCCACCTCAATCTCCCTAGCTACTTTCATAAGTTCATTTTCTACATCTTTATCTAGTGGTTCCGGCCTATACTCCATCAGTATTCTTACTACTTCCTCACGTGAAGCTTTCCATAGATCCCTTCCTCCCATCTCCATCCACTTCCCCCTTCTATCCCTACTAATTATTCTAGGGATATAGTATTCCTTTCTAAAGTGTTTTATAGTGTGTTTTCTTGATAGGTAATGTCCTTCTGAGCCTACCTCACTTATAATGTCTAGAGCAAGCGTCTCATCGTTAACTTCAATTCCATGTAGGGCACGATCAACCATACCGCATATTTCATTATCGATTACTATCTGTTCATAGCTTGCTGTTAAAGTAGATTCAAGAGATCCTGAAGCATCATATATGAAGTTTACCCCAGCCATAGCGGCCATCAACAATGTTAATGCCTTCTCCACCCCTGCCTGTATATCAGGTATTTTCGAATCTGTCACTCCCCCAGTTCCCCGACTTGGCAGATTATAGTAGTTCGCTATTTCAGCAGTTGCTGCATTTATCAATCCGGTTTCTATAGCTCCAAGAGCTATATTACCCGTCCTCATATCTAGAGGTGCTGAAACAGTTCCATAAAGTACTGGAGTACCTGGATTCGTAAATTCAGCTATAACCAATCCACTTAAAACCTCAGCATTCTGCTGTACCAGTAAGCCTGCAAGAGTAACTGGTGCTGTAGCTCCTGCCTGAGCCTCAGAAGCTATTATAATCGGCTGTCTATACTTAGCATATATGATAAGCCCCTCGGTTAACTCTTTAGAGTGCTGTAGAGGACTTACTGGGTTGTGAAAGCCTAGAAGCATAGGGTTTTTCATAAGTTCCTCAACACCGCCAGCAACAATACTGGCAAGCCTTACAGTATCTGTAGCAACCTTTCCTCCATAAGTATTTCCATCAATAGTTTTGGTAGTATTTCTAAACATTGTAAGCAATTCATACACATGCAGCAGCTCCAACCTAACATCTTTAGGCTCTACAGCTATAGAGACGTGATGAATATTTTCTAATGCATCTGCAAGCCTACAGAAATTTTCTAAGTCTTTCAGGGTAGGCTCCCGACGTAAACCTGTCTCTAAGTCTAGAACATGAGCAGCAGTACCCTGCATTGAGAAATAAGTATTACCACGCTCAATTCTTAGCCTATGCTTCCTACCGAAAAACGTAAAGGAGCTTGGAGCTCTCTTAACAGCCTCCCTTACAATATACTCCGGTACTCTAACAGTTCTATTATCCTCAACTTCAGCACCTATATTCCTCATAATTTCTAGAGCTTCATTTTCAAATATCTTTACACCTACCCTTTCCAGAACCTCCATCGTAGCTACATGAATTCTACAAATATCCCTTCGATTTAAAATCTTAAACTTCATAACTTACATAATATGTCTGGCAATAAATAAACATATCGTGAAGTCATAATTGATGTATTCACAACTAAGAACGAGAAACACCCACTTCTAGATATTCATTAACCTACCGCTCATCGCCTTTAGGCTTCCACATATCTCACTCCATATTAGAGACAAGAGTTACGCCACTAGCTACTCATCTTTACCTCTCCAAGAAGAATTAAAATTACGGCTCCTTACTATGTTGGACATCCCTACAGCATCTACATCTATCATCTTATCTCATTTCCATCAACATCTAGCATAAACCCAGTACTCTAAGCCATAAATCTCAACAAATAATGATATAATTCCTCTGTATCTGAGCAAATTGACATTGATCTCTTATTAAATTTCCTACCCCCCACCCTCTAAAGCCGTTTTAGAAACCTTATATCTGATGATGATCCACCTCCTAAGACTTGAAAGCTGAATATAGAATGCTAACCCAAGAATCTTAAGCTCTAACGGAACCCTATTCCTCTCAAAACACCTAAACCCTTAACCAGAGACCTAATACCCAACATGAAATAACTAAACAACAGAAATCTTAAGTTGTCACGTCCATAGCATCTATAACAAAATTTATATTTTTTGCTGAATAATATAATGGGAGTATGTCGTACTTTAAGCTATTAAATAAGAATCAGCTTGCTGTAGTAGTGTTTCTAATCCTAATTTTAGGAGCGCCTCAAGTATTTGCTCTCCAAAGTTTAAGAGGAGAATATGGGGGAGTTTTAAGAGTTGCTTTCATGAGTGATATGGATACTCAAAACGTATTGTATCAACAGAGTTGGTGGAGTTATATTGTTACTTCAATGTGTTATGATACGCTAGTCGTATTTGATCCAGGTATTAAAGTTACGCCATGGCTGGCAACGAGATGGAATGTTTCAAGTGATGGATTGGTTTGGACTTTTGAAATAGTTAGAAATGCATCATGGCATGATGGAGTTCCTCTCACTTCTGAGGATGTTGCGTTTACCTTTAATTACATTAAGGAGAAAAAGGTTGCAGCCTTCATAAGTAGAGTTGAATTCATAGACCATGTTGAAGCAGTAGATAAATATACTGTTAGATTCTATCTTAGTGAGAAGTCAGCAACATTTCTAACTAGAACTTTAAGATCAATACCTATACTACCAAAACATATATGGGGAAGTATTGAGAAGCCTGAGGAGTTTAAGAATGATAAGTTCATAGGTAGCGGTATGTTCATATTTGAGGAAAGAGTTCCTGAACAGTATATTAGGCTGAGGACAAACGAGAAATATTGGAGGGGGAGACCATATATAGATGGAGTTATAATAAAGATATATAAGGATGTAGATTCGATGATAATGGCTCTTAGAGCGGGAGAAGTAGATGTAGTGCCATGGTATTCTCCAACAGCTGTAATACCCGAGCTTGAAGCAGACCCAAATATAGTAATAGATAACTCCCCAGACTACTATGTATATATAACATACTTTAACATTAAGAAACATCCACTAGATGTAAAGGAGTTTAGACATGCTTTAGCCTACGCTACAAATCGTGAAGAAATAGTGAAGACGATAATAGGGGTAAAGTATGGAGAGCCGCAATACTCCCTAATAGCATCTGCGTTAGAGTTCTGGTATAATCCAAATCTACCAAAGTATAGGTTCAACATGACGAAAGCTAAGGAGATACTTGATAAGCTGGGATATAGAGATACGAACGGGGATGGTGTTAGAGAGGATGAGTATGGAAAACCTATAGAAATAGAGATAAACCCTCCAAACTACGACCCAGTTAGGATAAGAGCAGCTCAGTTAATGCAGCTTTGGTGGACGGAGCTTGGATTAAGAGTAAGCGTTGTACCTCTAGATTTTGATACGGTAGTAGATAAGGCATGGGTAAAGCATGATTTCTGCATGGTGATAATTGGGGATGGAGATTTAGATCCGGACTACATGTTAAGCACTATGTGTAGCTGGGAGTATGTAGAGCATGGATTAAACTGTATGGGATACAACAGTAGTCTATGGGATCAGCTATATAGGGAGCAGAGGTCAGAGGTTAATCTAGATAAAAGGAGAGAAATAGTTTGGAGAATGCAGGAGATATTTGCTGATGAATTACCCATGCTTCCATTATATATGCAATACTGTACATATCCATATAGAACAGATACATTTGTAGGCTATGTTCCATTTCCATCAGGAATAGTTACTGATGTAAATCCATGGACTTGGCTGAAAATACATAAAGTAGTTAAACCAACTCCAACAACACCAATAACTACACCAACAGCAACATTAACTCCTACTGTAATACCAGCAACTCCAGTAACTACACCAGCTCCTCCAGCAGCTCCAGGATTAGAGATGTGGATTATTGTGGTTGCTGTAGTTATTATTGTTATACTAGCGATAGCCGCTATCGTAAGGAGGAAGTAGGGATATAGATGGGGTTAAGGAGATATGTAGTAAAGAGGGGGATTGATACAACAATAACATTTTTTATAATAATTATAATTAATTTTCTACTACCCCGCTTAATGCCTGGAGATCCTGTTAGTAGATTAATTGGAACTAGGGTTCAGATGAGCTATGAGGAGAGAATAGCTTTACTTAAAACCTATGGTTTAGATAAACCACTACATGAGCAGTTCATAGTTTATCTAAGCAACCTATTTAGGGGAGCTCTAGGAGTTTCGCTTTCACGTTATCCAACACCTGTAATAGAAGTGTTGATGTATGGATTACCGTGGACCATACTCCTAGTTGGATTTTCTACATTTCTAGCAATAATTATAGGGACAGTCTTAGGCATAATCTCCGGCTGGAGGAGGGGAAGTAAATTCGATATAGCCAGCCTAGTTATTGCTCTAGCAACATACTCAACACCCGTATTTTGGATAGGTATGCTTCTTATATTCTTCTTTGCAGTTAGAATACGTATCCTCCCTATTGGAGGAGCTTTTGACCCTGAACTTATAGTTTCCACCTTTTCACCTACATATGTACTTAATGTTCTTAAACACATGGTTTTGCCGACAGCCGCCTTAACCCTAATACTTTACGGTGGTCAATATCTAATTGTGAGAAGCTCTATTATTGAGACTCTTACTGAAGACTATATATTGACAGCTTACGCTAAGGGGTTAAAGGAATCTACAATAATGTTTAAACATGCTGCAAGAAATGCACTTCTCCCAGCAATATCTTATGCTGCAATAGAGATAGGACTTATAGTTGCAGGAGCAGTACTAACAGAAACCGTTTTTTCATGGCCTGGTGTAGGGACAATAATCTATAATGCTGTGAGTGACCGTGACTACCCCGTAATTCAGGGAGCGTTCTTCATAATAGCGTTAAGCGTTCTACTTGCAAACTTCATAGCCGACATAGTATATGGGATACTTGACCCTAGAATAAGGTATGGATGAAATCCATGATCAGAAGCTTAAAGTCTAGAGGATACCTAGCTACGGTGAGGAGGCTAAATACTTTCTGGAGTATTTATAAATCTAATAGATTGGGGATGATAGGGCTTATTATCCTACTATTCTTCATTTTTTTAGCTGTATTTGCTGATCTTATATCTCCCTACAACCCATATATGTTCTCAACAAATATCTACGCTTCTCCAAGCTGGGAGCATATTCTCGGAACTAATGATGCAGGCCAAGATATTTTCAGTGAGCTAATTCATGGAGCTAGAGTTTCATTAATGGTAGGGTTTTTCTCAGCTCTAATATCAACAGTTATTGGGGGGGCTATTGGAGTATTTTCAGGATACTTCAGTAGAATAGATAGCCTATTAATGAGGGTTACAGACATATTCATTGTTATCCCATCCTTCCCATTAATGATCCTGCTTGCAGCATATATGGGACCAAGCATAAGCACAGTCATAATGGTTATTGGGCTGCTAAGCTGGCCGTATACCGCTAGAATAATTAGGTCACAAGTATTATCGTTGAAGGAGAGGGTTTTTGTTGAATCAGCTAAGGTTATCGGCGCATCTGACTTCTACATACTTAGATCATACATTCTTCCAAACATTATGCCTCTACTCTTTGCAAATACAATTCTAAACGTATCAGGAGCTATAGTTTCAGAGGCGGGACTATCCTTTCTAGGGCTAAGCGATGTTACCTATAAGAGTTGGGGTATGATGCTGTATTTTGCACGTATTAGAGGAGGATTCCTGAAGGGGGCTTACTGGTGGTTTATTCCCCCAGGAATATGTATAACACTTGTTGTCTTAGCATTTACATTAGTTGGACATGCTCTTGATGAAATTCTAAATCCAAGATTAAGGAGACGCTAGCGTAAAATAATATGAAAGCAATTCATAGTATTAACATATTCACAGCTAAATCAAGGATTCACTAATATCCATTTAACTTAAGGTTTAATATGAATAGATTCATTTTAGGCTACAGATTTATCCAGTGGGCTTAGCAAATTCATAATTAATATTAAATCCTTAACGCCGAAAACTTTAGCACATCTAAAATACTGGCTTAATGGCGTCATCTATCTAAAATTAAATCGGGACTTCTGTTAACATAATTATAAACATAGATTCAGCTGAGAAAATATTTATACATTTATATATTTGTGAGGCTTGGATAAACTATGAACTATAATAATTTAGTAAGAAGGGTTGATTTATGGATTGATGAGCATATGGATGATCTTATTGATTTTACCTGTAAGCTTATTAGAATCGATACATCAACCCCTCCTGGAAGAAACTATGATGTAATTGCAGACGTAGTTACTAGCAAGCTTACCGAATATGGGTTAAAAACTGAAATCTACAATATACCTGATGACCTACTTATTAGGGAAATGAGAAAGGATGGTATAGTAGATTTCTCCGGTCCTAGAGTAAATATTGTAGCTTATTTAGGAGAAGGGAAACCAATTCTTCTAACCAATGGTCATATTGATGTTGTGCCAGCAAGCACTGATGAATGGAGTATGGAGCCGTTTAGCGGTGTTGTTAGAAATGGCAAAATCTATGGGAGAGGAGCTTCAGATATGAAGGGGGCTTTAGGAGCTATGACTTACTCTATGATAGCCTTAAAGAGTTTAGGCATTAAGCTTAGGGGAAGTGTTGCAGCTACATTTACAACTGATGAGGAGCTTGGAGGCTATACAGGTATTAAATATTTGATAGATAAGGGGATTATAAATAAAAATATTGACTACTGTATTTCAGCAGATGGAGATATAGATGAGATAGGAATAGCTGATCTAGGAGATGTTGAGGTTATAGTAACGGTTTATGGGAAATCCTACCATTCAGGAATGGGGTGGAGAGGGGTAAATGCTATAGAGCATGCAGCATCTTTAATATGTAAACTTAAGGAGTTGGCTGATAGAATTTCTGAAAGAAGGTCTAAGATACCTATTAAGCCGGTTGATGGTGTTGATCATATGAGACCTGGACTATACGTCGACGTAGTAAGGGGAGGGTTGAAGTCTAACATAATACCTGATAAATGTACAATAGTAATTGATAGAAGAATGATACCTGAGGAAAATCTAGATGAGGTATTGAGGGAAATAAGGGAGATTATTGAAGAGTATTCAAGGAGTAACAGGGTAAATGTGGATTTTAAATATAGAGCATATTATCCACCTTCAAAAATCCTTAATTCAGACCATCAACTAATTAAAATCCTCCAAGACTCTATAAGAGAGGTGTTAAATATAAACGTACCTGCTGTAGGAGCACAGGGATCTTCAGATATATCATTCATAAGCGCTCTAGGAATACCTGTAGTTAGTACTGGGGTAGGTAGGGAGGAGTCTAATGCTCATGGGGTTAATGAAAACATAAACATAGAGGATCTTAAAGCATTAACGAAAATATTGGCAAGATGCTATATTAAACTTTTAGGTGTTACATAACATAGTTTAATGATTATTGCATATTGATGAATCTAAATCATATTGGAAGATTGTGGTTTATGTCTTAGAACCATACCCGGCAGTGAACCGGTATATTCCTCATCTTCTACAACAATCTCCCCATTTACAATTACGTATTTAATTCCATCAGGATATTCGTGTGGAAACCTGTTTGTAGCATTATCCTTAACCTTATCTAAATCGAAAACTACAATGTCAGCCCACATACCCTCCCTAATAATCCCCCTATCAAATATCCCAAGCCTTTGAGCTGGAAGAGATGTTGCCTTCCTAATAGCCTCCTCAAGTCTTAGAACTCCATCATCTCTAACATATTTCCCCAGAATTCTCGGATATTCCCCATAGCTTGCCGGATAATATGATGAAATCCTACCTAAAACACCATACGAACTACTTGCAATAGAGTCTGTTGAAATCATGGATAATGGATGTTTAAGTAAGGATACAATATCGTCCTCACTAATATATCCGCTGAAAACAACTTCAGCATCTATCTCCTCAATTAACATATCAAAATAAAACTCAAACGGGTCCTTATTAAGCATCTTAGAGATCTCGCTAAAGCTTTTACCTACTAGATCCTTCCTTCTTGACTTAAATAGAATGATTTTATCCCATCTTCCATGCTTAACCAAACCTACAGGACCAAACCCAGGAATTTTATCCTCAATAATCTCTCTCTTAACCTCTTCGCGCTTTAACGAATTTTCTAAAATACTTAAGACCTCACTCATATCCATTATCTGCATTTTTGGCGGTAGAATACTTGTTAAAAATCCATGCCAATCCCTCTGAGTATCATTATCAATAGTTACATCTATACCTTTTATCCTAGCCTCCTCAATGATTTTTAGGGATTTTTTAAGCATACTCCAAGCACCGTATTTAGGAGCATTATGTGATAACTGAACTGGAACTCCTGTTTTCTCCCCTATAAGTAAAGCTTCCCTAACAGCATCTATAAAGCTCTCCCTTTCACCTCTAATATGCGTAGCATATATTCCTCCATGCTTAGCTACAACACTGCATAGCTCCACTATCTCCTCAGTGCTTGAGAAGCAGTTTGGAGGATAGACAAGACCAGTGGATAGACCGAAGCATCCATCCATCATTGACTGATCAACTAGAAGTTTCATCTCCTCCATCTCCATTCTTGTAGGTGACCTATCACTAAAACCCATAACAGCAGTTCTTATAGTTCCATGACCTACTAGAGCTGCTACATTCATACATAATCCATTACTCTCCATTACCCTGAAGTACTCCCCCATTGTTCTCCAACTCCACGATACATATTCGGAGTAGGGCTCAAAGAGCTTCTTATGTAGTTTTAAATTCTCCCTGTTTAATGGAGCTGCTGATAGACCACAGTTACCTATAACTTCTGTTGTTACTCCCTGCCTTATTTTACTATCAGCTTTAGGATTGATTAGTAGACTTAGGTCGGAGTGGGTATGTATATCTATAAATCCTGGAGAGACAAAGAGTCTATTGGCATCTATAATTTTATCAGCTTCTCCACCAATATTCCTCCCTACCTTAGCTATTCTACCATTTAATATTCCTATGTCAGCTTTAAACCATGGATTTCCAGATCCATCAACCACATATCCATTCCTAATAATTATATCGTATACCATGAAGTCACCTATAATGTTTTAAAGCCTCATTGAAGTAGATGTCTAAATCCCTCTTAACATCCATAGGCAATGGCTCAGCTTGGCTTTTTGAGAGAAGCTCTACAACCCTTCTTCTTGCATATTGAATAATACCCTCCTCCACCCTTCCTACTCTACTGAATATTTTTGGGAAGAAATGCTCACCCATACTTATACACTTTATTGTATGCTTTTCACCTAAAAAGCTTCCTTCAGGACCTACTTTACTAATCACATCTAAAGCTAGGCTTTCATCATTTATGGTTAATCCCCTAGCTATACGTGAAACTATTGAGAATGCTTCCTCATCTATTACTAGCTGAATATAGCTTGCAGTAGATCCTGAACCTATAAGTCCAAATCCCGAGATGAAGTCAGCATTTGAAAGCATAGATATAAGCATCATAGGAGCCTTATCATAGCCTACCTGAACATCGAGAAGTACGGAGTCTGAAACACACCATCCTGAATCTACGGGAATTCCATAATTTTTATATAGCTGAGTTAAAACAGCGGACATAACTACTGCTTCGGGAGCTGCAGCAGCAAGTCTTCCATTTCTTAAATCCATTATTGAAGCTCTAGTAAGAGATATGACTGGAAGACCAGGCTTAATTAGCTGTGCTAGAGTTATCCATGATAGATTCTCAGCATTCTGAATTACCACTGTTCCAGCTAGGCTTGCAGGAGCTGTAGCCCCGGCTTGGGGCATTGACCCTATACTACACGGCAACCCTAAGCTTGCACAGTATCTAAGGATTTTAAGATTATGACTTGAAGATGTTAAAGGACTTACAGCTCCTCCATCACCAGTTACTATTGGTCTTTTTATAAGCTCATCCATTCCCCCAGCTATAATACTTGCCATCTTAATGCTATGCACCATACCATCATATGAGTGACTACATATTATAAAGTGCTTTTCTAAGCTTTCTAAAGAAATCTTACTTCTATATAAATCTCTTACCTTAAGCGGTACATCTTGAGGATCTATTATTGGAGCATATGCATGTATATTATCTAGATTATTAACAAGTTTTATGAAGGCCTCCATATCCTTTAACGATGCTAACCTAACCATACCTGTTTCCAAATCCTCCACCAAATATGCTCCCTCAGGAGTATGAGTATAAGTCTTACCATCCCCAACCTCAAAAACAGTTTTTTGATCTCTAGAGTATAGTTTAATAGTTCTAGGACACTTCGTAATAGCCTCCTTAATGAGGGATTCATTTATTTTCACGATTTTACTTCTATAATCTACTTCAGCCCCATTCTCATCAAAAATCCTTAATGACTCCTCATCGTTAAACTTAACCCCAACTGTATGGAGAATGTTTATGGTTGCTGAATGTATTCTTTCAATATCCTCCTTTGAGAGAAAATGTAAAACCATACAGTATCATATTAGAACTTTATTTAAGCTTAATGTCGCTAATTAAGTACATATTCCGGAAAGCTATTAGATAATTAGTTAAATTATGCAATCTTAGCAGATATGTTTTGAAACTTGTTCCCAGTCCACCATAGTTTATAAAGTTTAAACTAGTTATCTGAAGATATAAGTTCATGCTGCTACTTAGTTTGTATTGTTTAGAACTTAGCTCTTATCAATTTCTATATTTACCATTTTATATGATGTTTACGCTATTTATCTACGCTGCTCTATGATCCATGTAAAGTAGCTATATAAGCTTAATTTGATGGAGTTTAGAAATTACTTCTATTTATGTAGTGTAGCGTCCAACTAGATAGTAAGCTGAATGCTTATAGGCAATATATGGGTGTAGAATAAAGATGGATGGATCGTCTTCACCTGTTCACGGCGAAAGTCCCCATGAAATGAGGAAGGAGGTGAAGTTTACGCTAGATTGGTGAAACTATAGTTACCGGAATTAACCCTATATATTGATCTAAGCCTAAGATATTTAGTTATGTAGATGACATGCTACATAATGTCTATTACCTATTTTAAGTAATTGTGGTTCCTCTCTCCTACATAAGTCCATAGCTTTTAAACATCTTGGATGGAATCTACATCCTGGGGGGATGTTGATAGGAGATTGTGGTATAAATCCCTTTATTGAGACTTTTACCTTACCGCCCATAATATCTGGAACAGCATCTAATAGTGCTTTAGTATATGGGTGCAAGGGATTTTTCATTACATCTTCTACATCGCCTAACTCCATTATCTTCCCCAGATACATTATAGCTATTCTATCACAGATGTGGCGTGCTAATGCTAGATCATGGGTTATGAAGAGATATGATATTCCATAATGTTCTTTCAGTTTAAGCATTATCTCTAAAATTTCAGCTCTAATTGAAACATCAAGCATTGAAACAGGCTCATCTGCTACTATAAACTCCGGCTGTAATACTAAAGCTCTAGCAATAGCTACTCTTTGTCTTTGACCTCCGCTAAGTTCATGAGGGAATTTATCTAGAAATACTTCTGGAGGCTTAAGCTCAACATCTTCTAGAGCCTTAACAACTCTTTCTACCTTTTCATCTACACTATTAACTAACTTGTTAACTGATAATGGTTCTCCTACTAGATTATAAATTGTCATTCTGGGGTTTAGCGATTCGAAAGGGTCTTGATATATTAACTGCATTTTTCTACGAAGCCTTCTCATTTCACCTTTTGACAATTTGAAAATATCGATTCCTTTAAAGTATACTTTACCGCTTGTAGGCTCAATAACTCTAAGAATAGTTTTGCCTACTGTTGTCTTACCGCATCCGCTTTCACCAACAAGTCCAAAAACCTCACCTTCAAATATCTCAAAACTAACCCCATCAACAGCTTTGACAAATTCTTGTCTTTTAGAGAATAGACTTGTAAAAATTCCCTTTCTAACTGGAAACCACTTCTTTAAATCTTCAACTCTAAGTATAATGTTGTCGCTAACCATATAGATGACACGCTACAAATGTGTTATTCACCTTAACTAGTTCAGCCTCCTCCCTCCTACATACATTCATAACTTCGGGACATCTTAGATGAAACCTACATCCGGAAGGGGGATTTAAAAGATCTGGAGGAGATCCGGGAATATATGATAGCTTTCTCCTCTCCTCCCTAATGCTCGGGAATGCGTTTATTAAACCCTTAGTATATGGATGTAAAGGATTCTTACAGATATCTTCTACATTACCTATTTCCACAATCTTCCCAGCATACATGACAGCTATTTTACTACATAGTTCAGATATTATTGATAGATCATGAGTTATAAGCATTAACGATAAACCTAGCTTAGATTTAAGCTCACTTATTAGTTTAAGTATTTGTGCTTGGACAATCACATCTAAAGCTGTTGTAGGCTCATCAGCAATAATAAGCTCCGGATTGCATGAAAGAGCCATAGCTATAATAGCTCTCTGCTTCATACCCCCACTAAGCTCATGAGGATATTTATTAACTATATCTGCAGGTAGCCCAACCATCTCCATAAGTTTTCCGGCTTTCTCTAATGCTTCCTTTCTATCTAATCCATCATGAGTTATTATTGCCTCAGCAATTTGATCACCTACTTTATGTACTGGATTTAGAGAATTCATAGCTCCCTGAAAAATCATCGAAATACGCTTCCACCTAATCTTATTCATCTCGTTTAATGGAGTATCTATAAGATTTACTCCTTTAAACAATATTTTACCACATATTATCCTACCATTCTTTGGAAGAAGTCTCATAATAGATAAAGCTATTGTTGTCTTACCACATCCGGACTCCCCAGCTAAGCCGAAGGCTTCCCCTACGCCTATCTGAAAACTTACACCATCTACTGCTTTAACAAATCCCATACGTGTTTCATAGTAAGTCTTTAGGTTATCAATAATCAAAGATGGAAACGACATCGACCTACTTCACGTAGTTAGTTTAATTAAAATATTTAAATTTAGCTTTAGCCTGGACATGTCTAACTATTATTTAGCTATTCATCAACTTCAAAGCTTAAGAGTAATCTAAGAAAGATTTATGAACTGTCAGACAGTCCTCTTAGCTTAATTAAAGGAGTAAATCTTATAGATTTATATAATAACCCATCCATATATGAGAAGGAAGTTTCAATACCATTCCTTTCATAGATTTATGATAAAAGACTATTATTAAGCCGATAAATTTAATTACTTAAGCTGGTTAGCATAAAGTAAATCCATAAACTCAATAATTAATCATTAAGTCTCATTGAGGTAAATCATTAAGCCAACATGAGATGGAACGAAGTTTACAATATTACCGTAATAATTCCTAATGATTTATTAACATAGTGCTTTAAGTGGACCTGGCAACTTAGGAATTCAGATATAATATGTTAAGTTGCCAGGTCCGCTTTAAGTAGCTAATAGATTTATATAATAGAGCTTGTATAAGTCCGATATGGATATTTTAGAACTTATTAAGAATAGAAGAAGTATAAGGAGATATAGGAAGGAGGATGTTCCTAACGAATTAGTTAAGAAGATATTAGAGGCTGGTAGATGGGCTCCATCAGCAAATAATAGTCAGCCATGGAGCTTCATAAGTATTGAAAAGCGAAGAAGTAAGAAGAAATGTTGCAGAAGCCACAACTTATGGGAAATTTCTAGCAAACGCCCCTATTGGAATAGTTGTTGTCATCGATCCGGAGCTATCAAGACATGCAGTGGAAGATGGAGCTATCGCAACTATGAATATGCTTCTTGAAGCTCATTCTCTAGGTCTTGGAGCCTGCTGGATAGGAGCATACAATTCATCTTATGAAGAGAGAATTAAGGAAATACTTAAAATCCCAAGAAATAAGAGAGTATTATCTATAATCTCTATAGGCTACCCAGCAGAGTCACCAACAAAAAGCCGTAAGGAACTAGATGAAATTGTATTTATTGATAGCTATGGAAATAAGGAGAAACTCTAATTATATACGACTAAGGTATTAGCATACACATTAAAGTGTTAAAAACCAAGTCCATTTCTTTTCTAGATTACATGATGTAATTGTTAGAGTAGCTAAGTTATGGAGACGATAATGCTAGAATTAGATTTATTTAAAGGGTTCCATAAAGTATTAATGTAAAACTTTTATTCAGGATTAAGAAGTTCTTGCAGTTCAGTAATGCTTCTGGATGTTGGTTTAATAGATACTGTTGTACGTCCGTATATTGGAAAACCTTCTTGACCCATGAATGGAGGAACTAAAGACATACTCCACGGACCCATAGGCATAACGGCAACACCATCTTCAAGACCATCATCAACCTTTACCCTAACAACAACGGAGTTGAAAAGTGACGATACTTCCACCATATCACCATCCTTCACACCAATTTCAGCCATAGAGGATTTAGAAATAAAAACCACAGCTACACTATTAACATAATCACTGCTTAAACTACCTATTTTAGACATCAACTCTGAATCATGAGTTCTTACAATAATAAGCTTAAACTGCTTAGACATAAAACAAGCTACAACTAGATAAATATAAAATTATCCTATCCAACATCTCCGCAAACCTAAGCATGTTTTATCACCTCTATCATGAATAGTATCTTCTCTACGAATTCTGCTTAATTCTTACATGCTTCCCACTACATTCATCCTTAATAATGATATGTAGTTATCAAATAGCTTAGTTTATCCTTAAAGCATTCAATACACGCAGAAGATCAAGAACAACAAACTAAACAAGCAGTAGTAGAAATCATAAAACAATTCATACAACAACAGCTACAACAATTTAGTAAGAGTGTATAGCTGGATCTGCCTTAGAGTGAAATATTTAAATACCATTTAACACACCGTTATATTGATTGTTCAGGGTAAAATATAAGTAAAGTTTAGATGATGTATTTATGTCTGAAAACAAGACATTAATTCATCATGTATTGAAGTGTTTTCAATGTGGAGTGTGTACTGGTTCATGTCCAGTATCGTCCATTACATCATTTAACCCAAGAAAAATAGCATATAAAATAGTTAGGGGAATATGGGAGGTTGATGAAATATGGTATTGTTTAACATGTCATATATGTGAGGCGAGATGTCCAAACTGTATAAGGTTTGCTGAGGTAATAATGAGGCTTAGGGAGGAAAATATTAAGAGGAGAGGAGATATATTAGACGTATATAGGGAAATGCTAAAACAGTTTCTAGATAGTGGGTTAGCAATTGGACCTATAAGTAGTGATGTTGAAAAATACCGTGAAAAGCTGAGGCAAAACCTAAATAGGGAGGAGTTTCGGGAATTATTAATGGAAATACTTAGGAGGACAGGATTTAAAGGGATTTAGGTTGACGAGAATTAACGATATTCCAGATAGTGGGGAGTCATTATATTACTATCCAGGATGTATCTCACTAAACATATATCCAGGTATTGCATACTCAACATTAAAAGTTCTTGAAATACTAGGTTATAAAGTGTTTCTAGGAGTAGAATTGTGCTGCAGCCTACCATTTAGAAATGTAGGATTAATGTCTTCTGAAACTGTATACTCTATCAATGCTCTTATAATTTCAAAAGCATACTTAAATTCTAGATTTATTGTAACATCATGTAATGGATGTTACTCAAACCTAAACAATACGTTGAAGAAGGTGAGTGACGAAGATTTTAGAAAACTTATTAGTGAGTTAAAGCTAACAATACCTCAAGATATTAAGATTCTACACATAGCTGAAGTAGTGTATAAGCAGGTGGAGAAAATAGCTAGAATAGGAAAGAGGGATCTTAAAGGATTAAGAGTAGCCTCCCATTATGGATGTGATTATACATATGCTCACCCAGATCTGGTTATTGATAGTGTTGAGTATCCGAGATTTCTCGACGAATTCGTCGGAAGGCTTGGAGGTGAACCTATTGAATATGATGAGAAGCAAACATGTTGTGGCCAGCCAGCAGTTAAGGGGGTAGGAGACCTAACTATGGAGCTGGCTAGGAAGAAAATATTAAGTATGAATGGTTTAAATACAGATATTATACTTGTAATGTGTCCAGCATGTCTACTAGCATTCGATAGAGTACAGTATAACTTAATCAATCTAGGAGAAATAGATAAAGTAATACCAGTAATACATATATCACAGCTAACAGGACTAGTTTTAGGCCTAAACCCTAAAGACCTAGGCTTAGATTTCCACTTGATCAGAGAGTTTAGCAAGCTTCAAGGCTTAAGGTAGCTAGCTGGTTAAAGCCCTAATGAAGCCGGATACAACTAAATGAGTTTTCAACATTATGCTTCTAAATGTAGATTCATGATTATCAAAGTCTAGGTTCTCACCAATACCCTCCAGTAAGCCTGACTGGTTAATAATATTGAATGCTTTATCCATCAACTTCGGCGTATTAACTAAAATATTTAGAAGCTTAACCAATACTCTCTCCCTTCTAAGTCTCATCGCCAAATCTAAATTAAGCTGAGCATACTTCATCCCGATACTATCTACATCACTACACCCAGTAAAAGCCTCAGTAAGAGCATATACAGATTTCAAACCAGTTAGTAAACCACCGCCGGTTAATGGCTTTACTTGGATAGCGGAATCACCAACATACAGTAACCTATTAAGATAAGGTGTTTTTAAAGCAGGACCTCTAAGTATCCATCCACCGAAAACCCTTAAAATCTTGTATTTACCGATTTGCTTTGAAATTACTGGATGCTTACTTAAAACGTAAATAAGCCTAGTGTAAGACTCTCTATTGGATCCTAACCCAATCCTTACAATATCCTCTCTTAGAGGAATAAGCCATATAAAGAGTTTAGGGGTTAATCTAGAGAAAAAAACCTGTATAGTATCTAAATCAACATTACCTAATCCACATTCTAAGTCAGCCTGAATACCTAGAATTCTATCAACATATGGATTTAATGTTTTACTCAATATTCTATGCGAGGCTCCCTCAGCATCGATTACTAAATCATAGCTTCTAAATCCACCATCAACCTCAATAGTAGCCTTCCTATAGTTTACAGACTTAACTCTTACACCTAAACGACAATACTCGTAGCATTTACTGTAGAGATCATAATCGAAGCTAATCCTATCAATAACTCCTACAAACCACGAACTGCCATGTAGAGTTATCGATACATTGCCTGGTGAATACATCTTTATTCTACTAAACCTATTTAATACATATCTACTAGCTACGTAATTCTCAATAAAATTCCTACTTACTATACCAGCACAATGCTGCGGTACACCAATAAGATTATGCTCCTCATATACTGTAACATTATGACCTAAGCTGGAAAGCTTTCTTGCAGTACTTAAACCAATAGGTCCAGCACCTATAATTGCTACTTCCATCCAAATCCCTGCAGCAAATTATTTATCAGCCATGACATATGTAGGGAGGGGTCGTGGGAAAACGATAGTAAAGATGGGCTTAATGCTGCTAGTATGGTAAATGGTTTTTCAACATGTAATACGTAGATCTCAATAGCTATACCGGCTAAAGCATTACGTGAAATAGCTAAAGTACTTAACTCTCCGGTGGAGGTGGGAGGTGGGTTTTGAGTGTTTGTGATCCTCCAATGATAGATTATAAATTCTTCATAGTCTTCAACTCCAAAATCTACTGGAGGATTCCCTACATTAAATTGATAAGCGGCATACGGTATATTATCTAGCAGCTCCAATACAATACCCTCCATTACTATTAGATGTTTACCATAGATTTTTCATTAAAAGCATAGTTATACATGCTTGCCGTCGACAATATAGTAGCTAAAACTAACAGCAATACTTCCCAGATGTATTCTTAAGTTTGATGTATGTAGTCATATAGACCATTAGTATAGGTGGCAAGCAACAAAATGTTTTGAAGTAGCCTCTTTTAATGTAGGCTCATCAACATTGCATTTACCATTAATTACTTTAGGACATCTAGGATGAAACCTACATCCCGTAGGTGGATTAATAGGGCTTGGAGGCTCTCCGGGGACAGTAGGTCTCTCTCTAAATCTATTTTCAGGATCGGGATCGGGTATAGCGTTTACTAAGGCAACAGTATATGGGTGGAGGGGGTTTTTCAAAATCTCTCCTGTTGAGCCGTATTCAACTATTCTTCCAAGATACATAACAGCAATATTATGTGAGAAGTATTTAGCCGTAGCTATGTCATGGGTTATATACATCATTCCAATACTGTACTTTTCCTGAAGTTCTTTAAACAACATTAATATTTCAGCTCTACTGGAAGCATCGATCATTGATACAGGTTCATCAGCAACTATAAAGCTCGGATTTAAAACTAGAGCTCTTGCAATACATACTCTCTGCCTCTGCCCACCTGAAAGCATATGTGGAAACTTTGAAGTAAACTCTTCAGGAGGGGAAAGCCTTACATTAACTAATGTTTTAAAAACAGTTTCTCTACGTTCAGAGGAATCTTTAAACCCATGTATTATTAGAGGTTCTTCAAGTATCTGCATAACCGTCATGTATGGATTTAGAGATGAGAATGGGTCTTGAAATATCATTTGAGCTTCCTTTCTAATCCATTTAATATCACCCCTAATATTTGTTATGTCAACATTCTTAAAGAATATTTTACCTGCTGTAGGCTCTATGAGCTTAATAGCAGTACGTCCAAGTGTTGTTTTTCCACTACCAGACTCACCAACTACTGCTACTGTCTCCCCTCTACATATAGTCATAGATACACCATCAACAGCTCTAACGGGTAGTGTTTTGAAAAAGCCTTTACGAACATTAAAGTATGTTTTAACATCCACTAGTCTAATTATAGGCTCCATAATCAATCACTTATAAATCCAACACTTAACAAAACCGTTATTCACTAATGTCTTCGGAGGATTCTCCGTAGAGCATTTATCCATCACATATTGACATCTAGGATGAAACCTACATCCGGGTGGGGGATTTACAAGATCAGGGGGAGATCCAGGTATGAATTCAGGTATTCTATCACTACGTAGTCTAGGAATGCTGTTAAGCAGCTTCTGAGTGTATGGGTGTTTGGGGGATAAAAGCACCTGCTCAGCACTACCAAGCTCTACGATCTCCCCTGCATACATAACTCCAAACTCATCACATATATCACTTGCTAAGGCTATATCGTGAGTTATGAAGATCATCGAGATACCGAGCTTTCTCTTAAGGCTTTTAAGTAAATTCATTATTTGAGCTTGAATACTTACATCGAGAGCTGAGGTAGGCTCATCAAGAATAATTATGTCCGGATTTAGTGTTAAAGCCATAGCTATAATAGCTCTCTGCTTCATACCCCCACTAAGCTCATGAGGATACCTATTAGCAATATCGGGGGATAAGCCTACAAGCCTAAAAAGCTCCTCAACATTCTTCAAAGCCTCCTCCCTACTTAAACCTTTATGGATAATGAGGGGTTCAGCAACCTGAAAGCCAACCTTAAGAACGGGATTTAGAGAATTCATAGCGCCCTGAAAAACCATAGATATCCTCCTCCACCTAATCTTAGACCTAAACTCAGCCTCGTTAAGAAGCATTAAATCCATATCTTCAAGAAGTATTCTGCCCTCGTATCTGGAAACATTTCTTGGAAGATTTCTAACTATAGCGTTAGCTGTGCTTGACTTACCACATCCAGACTCACCTACAATCCCCAAGGTTCTACCTCTATCTAACTTGAAAGATACATCATCAACAGCTCTAACATCCCCTCTTAAAGTCTTAAAGTAAAGTTTTAAGCCATCCACTTCAAGAAGCATCTACCTCCACCTTCTTAATCTAGGATTAACCACAGGCTCCATACCTAAAGCTATAAACACAAATGTGATAGCTGAATATACGATAAATAAGCCTGGTGGAAGAATCCACCACCAATAACCTAGAAATACAGCACCATTCTTAAATCCATACTCTAATATTTGACCCCATGTAGGCATGCTAACATCTCCAAGACCTAGAAAGCTTAAAGCAGCTTCAGCCAGTATTGCGTATGGAGTAAAGAAAATCATTTGCGCAAGTATAAACGGTGCAACTTGAGGAAAAATATGTTTAACCATTATTCTCAATCCAGAAGCCCCAATAGCTACCGCAGCCTCAATAAACTGGGATGTTTTAGCTGAGAGAACCATAGATCTAACAATTATAGCTAGGCTTGGCCAGTTGAAAAATACAAGTACAAGTATAATAAGCCAAAGCTTACCCCCAAATATAAAGGATAAGAGTATAAGTAGGGGGAGGAGGGGGATATTATTCACAATATCTGCGAAACGCTGAATAACATCATCAACAAATCCACCAACATATCCACTTACAATCCCTAAACCTGCACCAATAACTGTTGTAAGTAGTGAGGTGCCAACACCAATAATTAAAGCTACGGGAAAACCAAATAGTAAACCCTGGGATAAATCACGCCCCAATACATCAGTTCCCATAAAGCCATAAACATAGCCACCTAGAACAACATTAACCATACCGACATAATCATTAATATTCCTACATATTAGGGCAGCGCTAAAAACATACCTACCTGTTAGGGGAGTGAATGTACTGTTTCCGCTAATACGTCCAAAAACAATCTTTTCATTTCCAACTTCAAGAACGCTACTAGTCCCCAATGATAGATTAAACTCTCTATATAGAAAGCCCGTAAGAGATCTTGCTAAATACATATCTCCACCCAACAATATTCTCTTAGGCTCCATGGAGAAGTACTTGAATGGAGGTGTTGTATTATCTGACGGTGTTTCAATAGCTAAAGTATATAGCTCCACCGTTCTCCCATCAGGTCTAGTTACGTAAAACTTCACAATAGGCGGTGAATTCCTATCATGAAATACCAGGTTACTAATCTTTAACGTTATGAATTTTGGAAACTGATTATACTCGTGATTGTAGCTTACATTATAATATTTAATAAACCTATCATCATAAGGTTTAATCCCAGTAGCTTTAGTAGCTGATAGCTCTACATGCTTCATCAGTTTTTCAGAAAGAAATAGATTAATCCATTCAGGCTGAGCAGCTTTAGGATAATCAACCCAGTACGTGGGATTATACCAGTACCTAACTCCGAAATCTAGGGGTAGAGTAGCTACAGTATAGATAGATACTACAAATAGAACTATGAGAAAAACGATGCCGAGCTTTGAAATATTGCTAGCCCAAAACTCACTAAAAGACTCCCTAATAGATGAGTTCATTAAAGCCTCACCCTAGGATCAAGAATTACATAAAGAACCTCCAATACAAATCTAGCTAAAACATATATAAGTGTAAAAACATATGTTAGAGCAAGTATTAAGGATTCATCAACAGACATTACAGCCTTATAGTAGAGAGTACCCATACCAGGCCAGTCGAATACGATTTCAGTTAGAATAGCTCCGGCAATAGAGCCTGCAAGACCAAGCATAACGTTTGTTAGAATTGGAGGAGCAGCAACCCTAACAATATATCTTCTCCTAACCAAACCCTCAGGTAAACCCTTAACTCTAGCAACATTCACAAAATCCTCCTGAGAAACTGATAGAACAATGCTTCTCGTTATGTAAATCCATGAGCCTGATAAAGCTAAAACAAGAGTAGCTAATGGTAGTAGTGCATGCCACAGAAGATCTAGAAAACGCATAAATGGATCTTCAGGTGGTGGAGCACTATACATACCGCCAAATGGAAGAATTCTTAGTTGGAAGGAGAAGAACAATATCATTAACATACCGAGCCACCATGTAGGTAAAGCATAGGAGACAGCGGAGTATAGTGAGACAGCTCTATCTATCTTCGTACCGTGTTTTAGGGCAATTCTTGGACCGAAGAAGAGCCCAATAGCAAAATTAATAATTAAAGCTGAAGTCATTAGAAGTATTGTGTTTGGAATTCTTTCAAGAATTATATCAGAAACTTTATTACTACCAGTAAATGTCTGAACCTCTCTTGCAGACCCCAAATCTAGAGTTACAATTCTTAAAACCATATTTGGAATCCTAGCATACCAGGGCTTATCTAAACCGTAAGCCTTAATCAAATCCTGTTTTATTCCCTCTATAGCTCTATTCAGCTCTTCAGGATCCCTAATTTGAGTAGCAAGCCTCTGTCTTATACCTCTAAGCTCCTCATTCATAATTGAGCTAAGAATCCTATCTGATAGTCCTGATGCACCAATTATTAAAACAGTAAATAGTAAAACACCAATAAGCACAGCTATTAATGTTAACCCTTTTATAGCTAAAGTCTTCCCCAACCCCATAAGTACCAACTATATAAATAAAAGTTGGGTTTGGATTATTTCCTCCTAGCCATAACAGCTATTGCTATCAACACCACTAAGTTTATAACTAGTAGGATAATAACTACTGTTAGTAGATTGTTTAATGATGATATTGCTGCTGTTAACTGGCTTGTTGATGTATCTAGACTTGCAGCAAGAGTATTAAGCTGACCTGATAATACATTTATCTGACCTGATAACCCTCCAATTTTATCCTCAATACCCTTACCAATTCTTTCAAACCCCATTTCTATAGGTTTTATGTTAAGTACATCGAAGAAATGTTTCTCAGCACTTACAAACGATACAGCTTCACTATATCCTGCTATCGTCAACTCGTAGAGTCCAGCTCTTAGCTTCGCTGTAAATTCCGCTGGCAATACTATTGTAAATCTTGTCGGAGCAACTCTCTCACCATCACCTATCTTAATAATTCCTCCCGTTACAGGATCCTTAATTAGGTATTTTAGCCCTAAAGGCGACGGCCCCTTAAGCTCAACTACAAATATTGATTCACCACCAGGTACTACCGTTGGAATTCCTACACTAACTATTTCTACCTGTTCAGGCTTTCCAAAATACCATTTACCTGCACTAAATGGATATGTTGAATCCCTAAAAGCTCTTAACTCAGCATATTGAGCAGCAGGATCAAACCTGTAAAGGTAGAATGGCCCATTGCTTATCACCATGTTCCCATAGCTGCTAAACCACTGTAATGAAGCATCGTAACGTGCTAGAGCTTCATCCTTTGAAGCATACGACCTACCTAAAACTGTAAAAACATTCTCAGGGAAGAATGCCTTAGCCTTCATTTCGCTAATAGTATTTACAACCATTACTGCATGATCTTTTAAGACTAGAGATAGCCATGGAACCTTAAACTTATCAGCAGCAGTATCAGAATATGCTGCCTGCTTCTTCTCAAAAACAACCTTATCCATTGCTGCAAGAACCTCCCACGGCATTGCTGCAACCGCACCTGTTGATGCAGATGTAGAAAATGAGGCTAAAGCATAGTCTGCAATATAGTTAGCATCAAAATGCCAATAGTCAACATAAACCTCAATACTATTACCTACAATCCTAAATCCTTTAAATGTGGGGAGAACCTCTCCGAAAGTAGCTGCTACGGTAGATTCTAATGCTGATTTATCGGGATCATAAGTCATATCCCATATCTGGTATATTGAGAATAGTATATCTGCCCACGTTATTGATTGACCATGATGCCATTTAGAGCCTAAATATTTTGATAAGTCAAATACAACCCTACTCTTCGCAGTAACACCTTTACCTACAGCAACCCACGATTTTGATTTAGCATCCCATATGAAAGCATCTTCAGGTACGGTTAATGTACCATCAGGTCCCTTCGTTTCAACAGCGTAATCTGCTCTGAAAGGTATTGGTAAACCACTAAACGGATGCCTCCAAACCGCCGGATCATATATAGCTCTCCAAATATCAACACTATAAACATCATCATGTCCTCCAATAGGGTTCCAAACCGTTCTTTCAGTCCAAACCCATAAATGCCCTATAGTAACTGTGGTCTTACCTGAAATATACACTTCCCTTGGGTTAAGGGGAGATCTTAGCCCTGTACCGAGATCTAAAGTTAATCCCTTAACATCCCTTCTTGCAGGATTTATGTCAAGCCTCGTAGCAACCCATATCCTAACAGCTTCCTGAATAATCATTTCTGAACATTTCCTATATAACTCATCCCTCTCATTCTTATTCTTAAACTCCCCCTTAAATATTCTCTTACCTAAATTATCAATTGTTGAGTTCTCATACTGCCACCATCCTGCTTCTTGATATCCAGGCATATAGCCATACCATGGAGCACCAAATTGGTTAATAGTGGTGTAATCATATTTTTCAGGTGCACCTTTACCCCAGCCTTCAGTATATATATGCCATTTAAGCTCTTTAGGATCTGTTGCATAAACAATTCCTATCGCCTGCCCGAAGGGCATGTATAGCCTATCCACGGTAAACCCTATCTTCTCCAGCTCCGATGCTAATGCATCGCCTATTTCTCTTCTTTCATCCTCTATTCTTATTATGAACTTTATCGTTATGGGTTTACCTTTATAGTACCACTTACCAGCTTCCTTAACAGCACCAGCCTTAGTTAATGCTTGAGTAATTATGGTATCAGCAAGTGCTGGATCGTATTTAAACTCATATCTTGCTATAATATCATATATGGTAACATAGTCAGGGTCGTAGCTTGATAGGAAAGCATACATAGGCGATGCAAAACCCTTATATATTGTTGATACAACATAATCACGATTAATTAAGTAGTTAAGTGCAAACCTTACCTCCCTTATTGAGAAGGGGTTCAACTGCCCTTCAGGAGCTGGAGCTGGATTTAAACCGAAATCAACAATTCCCGCTGGAGCATAATACATATCGATTTCAGGTATACCTCTTAACTCCTCTGCTTGAGCTGGTCTTAAACCGAAAATGTAATAGTCTATTTCCCCCGTTTTAACCGCTTGAGCTGCAAGTTCAAGTGGAACCCTCTTGAATATAATGGTGTCGGTAGCTGGCCCTGTTTGCTGGGCTGAAACAACACTAATTAATACTGAAAACACTAGGAGTAAAGTTAGAGTTAGTGATGTTACTCTATATATATTATTCACAAAACCACCGTAGTTTATGGTAAAGACATATATTTAAATGTTTCTACTAGGAGAATGACATGTAATTTACATAACTATATCTAAGCCACCATTTTCTAGGAGGGGTTGTTGAATTAATACGTAGTAGATTCATGGAGTTTAGGGCTTAACTTAACAATATTGGAGGAATGCTTAAAAGCAAATTTATGGAGACCGCCAAAGTATGGTGTATTGTGTTGAGCGCAGATGTAGTCTATGAATAGATGTATATAGGCAAGCATAATCATCAACTTCAGAATATATGAAAGCTTAAGTGTAGAGAACTTTCAGACTTAATCTAAAACATATAGATGGCAATAAGTAGTGTTAAGAGATTTCTTCACATAACTAGTAGGAGAACTTAGAAGATTAGCGATAATGTAAGAAAGTTGGAGCTAACATTCCTACTACATCGTACAAGTAACATATGCCATAATATATCTTAAGGCAAATTTGATATTAATTGATAATAGAATTACATAAATTTTTAAGAGATCTCGATTAGTATAGTCTTAGGATAACTAATGTTACCATGCTGTGTTGCTTTATGTGTTAATTAAGAATAAGTGGTGTTAATAGTATTATTGAAGTAGAATTACTCCTAACGATTCACTACCTCTCTTAATGCCTCCTCTATTATATCTATAGCTTTCATAAGTAACTCTTCTGTAATTATTAATGGTGGAGCTATTCTTATTGTTGATTTTCCAGCACCTATTACTACTACTCCCTTCTTAAAACACTTAAGCACTACTTCCTCCATCTCCTTTACTGCTGGCTCTTTTGATCTTTTATTCTTTACAAGTTCAACACCAATCATTAACCCCTTCCCCCTTACATCACCTATTATTTCATACTTATCCATTAATTCATTAAGCCTCTTAATAGTTTTCTCTCCTAGTCTTGATGAATTTTCAAGAAGCCTCTCATCCCTTATTACATCTATAACTGCTAACGCTGCCGCACATGAAATAGGATTCCCTCCAAAGGTTGATGCATGAGCACCTTTCGGTAAACTCATAATTTCCTCCCTACCTACTGTTACTCCTAATGGTAGCCCGCCAGCTACTCCTTTAGCTATAGCTATTATGTCAGGAGATATGTTCCAGTGCTCTATTGAAAACCATTTACCTGTTCTACCCATACCTGCTTGAACTTCATCATCTATAAGTAGAATACCGTACTTTTCACATAATCTTTTAATTTTAATCCAGTAATCTGGTGGTGGAACTATGTATCCACCCTCCCCCTGTATTGGCTCAGCAACTATTGCACATACTTCATCAGGCGGTATATACTTCTGTAGGTAGTATTCATCTATAAAGTCTATGCAGTAATAGTTACAGGATGGATATTCCTGCCTCCATGGGCATCGATAGCAGTAGGGGTATGGTATATGCTCAATACATGGGACAAATGGGTAAAACCATTTCCTCTGAATTGGTTTACTTGAGGTTAAGGATAAAGCTCCGAAGGTTCTACCATGGAATGAGCCTATGTAGGATATTATGTATGGTCTTAAACCCTTAAAGTATCCACGTGCAATCTTCATGGATGCTTCAATAGCTTCAGCCCCACTATTACTGTAGAAAACTTTCTTACTATAGTTTCCTGGAGTTATTTTAATAATTTCCTTCGCAAGAGTTACAGCAGGTTCGTATAGGAAATCTGTTATTGAGTAGTGTTGAAACTTCCTAGCTTGCTTTTCAATAGCTTCAACAAGTCTTGGATGACAGTGTCCAATGGAACATACGGCAATACCTGCATTTAAATCTATATACTCATTACCATCAACATCAACAACAACAGCTCCATAACCCTTCTCAATAACGAGAGGATACCATCTAATAAATGACTGCATTAAGAATTTTGAGTCTTCGCTAATTATTTTTAAAGCTCTAGGTCCAGGAGGCTCAACAACAATTTTAGGGTAATGTATAGACATAATACTAAAAACGTACGGAAGTATATAAATATTTCCGAAATTCAAATATACACATAGTAGCTATAGTGCGAAAACAATACTATTTGCAAAATATAGTATTAGATATCGTACTAACGTATTTAAACCTTTAATCTAAGTCTAGTATGATAGATGGAAGATTTAAGCATTCGATATTTTACCGAATTTTGAAGCTGATCTAGGTCTAACTCATTAAGCTACAGCTACAGAGGTCGTTGAAACCTAATAGAGTCTTTTAAGATTTGTAAATGTATTCCTATGTTAACTACCGTATTTGAAGCTGTGAGTTTCATGTAGGTTTTTAAGAGAGTTCGCTATCTTCTATATGGGGTATTGGGTTGAGGTTACTTCCTAATGAAAGCTTAAGGCTGAAGCTGAAGCCACATCCATTAGCATTCTGGAAATTCTATCTTTTAGGCTTTTACTTTCTACTTTTAGCCTTTGGATCTATATACTGGAGGACATTACTTATAGATATATATAGCTGGATTGGTAGATTTATCCCTGCTAGCTACAATACTGTTGCTATTGTTTTATTCCTTGAGAGCTTCATCGTAGTAGCTATTATTATTGGATTGTTTGAAGTTTCCTTTAAGCTTGCATTTCTCCTTGCTGTAATGGGGGTTTTAGGTGTAGCTATTGTTGAATATTTTAATCTTGGAATTAACGGCTATACATTCATGTATGTTGTTTACGGTATGCTCATTATTGGCTTAACGGATATTTATAGAAAGGCGCATAGATATTACATTACAAATCTTAGAATCATATCAGCTAAGGAATTTATTACCCATGAGTATCGTGAAGTAGCATTTGATAAGATTAATGATATTGTTCTTAAACAGGGGGTTTTAGGTAGGGTTTTCGGATTCGGATCATTGATTCCTATAACAGCTTCAGGTTTTGGACTTGGATCGGACTTTAGTATGGCTGGAGGCGGAGTCTCAAGCAAGGGGGTAAGTATAGGGTTTGGAGGTGGTAAGAGTGTTAATGCTCCACGTGGACGAAGCTACTTTATATTGTATGGTGTTAGGAATCCTAGAGAAGTTTTAAACTTAATATCTCAAATAAGGTATGAATATGTGGAGGCGCCCTATCTTAAAAGGATATCGCAGGACTTGGAGAAGGTTATGACGCGGATTGCAGGAACTAAGCAGCTTAAATGTCCTAACTGTGGGGTGGATGTTGCTGGAGATGCTAACTACTGTAGTAATTGCGGATTTAAGTTAAAGTAGTTAGAGTTTTAGGAATTCTTGGACTGTTATTTTTTTAACTCCAGGTATATTTATAGCTATTGGCGTTAGCGTGTAAACTTCAGATTCTAATGCAGCCCATTCTAATAGTTTTGCAGCGATTTCCAGCTTTGCTACCTTTACTTTTTCATCTATTTTCACATTATATTTAGAGTATTTACCAATTCTCCGCCCTAAATCCATTCCAACCATACCTATAATTCTAAGTCCTAAAGCTTTTAATATAAATACTCCACGATCACCATCAGTAAAACCTCCGAAATTGTATACATGGGGTTTAGGCTCCACCTGAGTTGATCCTAATGGTTTATTCAGTTTTGAAACATACTTTAGTATTTTTTCAATATTATCGCCATGGGCGTGAACAATAACCACGGACCCGTTCTTATTTGCCTCTATAATATCCTTCACCAATCCATCCAGATCTGTAACTATGATGTTAGGTGTTATTTTGTATCTTAGTAGGAAGGATGTTGCACCATTAGCTGATACTATAAGGCAGTCTTTAACCTGCTTTAGGATGAAATAGGATTTCTCAAGCGATGGCCCTGCACCTACAACAATGGCCTTACTATAATTCCTACTTAAATCATATAGATACTCTATGGAGTTGTGATTTTCCGAAAGAAGACTACTTAGAATATCTGTTGCTTTTTGATCAAGCTCGAAGCTTAAGTTAAGATTAAGCTTTATGTAGTTGTACCATTGATACCATTTATACCTATCAATAAGCCAAGCCAATACATCACCAATATATGATGAAACTGGTAAATTTAACTATTACTAACACAATGATTTTAAATTTCTAATCCAAGCTTCTCTAAAACACTTTTAAACCTATCTATTTCGCTTAAAAGCTTATCACCCTTCTCGGTTATAACATAATATTTTCTTCCATTATTCTCTATTCTCCTAAGAATGTTTTTCACTACTAATTCATTCAGTAGGGGTTCTAAACGATCATAGGGTATTCTTGAACCATACATTATCCTAGTTATAGGGGCTTTACCCTCATCCTTCACACATTTTAGTATATCTCTAATAATACCTAGCTTACTTCTCGCCTGTCTACGCAAATCATTCACCTAATTCTTAAACCGAGTAGTAGTGAGAGAAGACCTATCGGTCTAAGTGTTTCTGATAAAAGCATTATTTCAGGTAATGCATGATATACACCATTAATTTCTACAATATGATGTAATGCTAAAATGGTAAATCCAAGACTAACCAGAAATGCTTTACGCTTAAAGCTCTTATAGGCGAGAAATAAGAGTAGAATGAGGGAGAGGACATGAATACTAAGCATGAATAAAATTACTTGATAGCTTTCTTTCCCATGAGATATGTAGGAGAAAAGAATCATTAAACATCCAAAAGCATCCATAAGAGATGCGCTTAAATATAAATAAGTTAGTATTGATGATGTTTCCATTAAAGGTAAGACTGCAAACATAATAGAAGCTAATGAAATCATAGCGAAGCCAAAACCTAGAAAGCCAAGCATATCATCAAGTGTACTCCAGTATATTCTTAGTAGTCTGTAGGATATATAGAAAGCAAGAGTAAAAGACAAAACCTCAAGTATAAGCGTTAGTATTCCAAATACATCAATCATGAATACATAGCTTCAAACACGTATAAAAACATTACTCGGTTAAGAGGAGTATCCAAAAATTCGTTATAAAAGAAGTAATTCTTATGTAAGTTCTTGCTAGGTAAGCTATCATTCTTGCTCCTATTCTTGTTATACTCGTAGCTATTAAGCTTGTTTTTAGCGTATCCCAAGCTAGTTTGTAAGAGCGCCGAATATACTTTTGTCTACTCTCTCCCCTCCATACTTTTGCTCGAGCTTTATCCTTGGGTTGTTGAATATCTTCCTTACCTTTCTCCTCCAGAATTTTTCTATCCCTACCTTTGTTTGGCTTTACTATTGGTAAATAACCTTATTAAATTGTTACCGTACCACGCATCCACTAAAAGCTCACCATTACCCTCAACTATTGCTCTTAAGGAGTTTCAAAGCTAGACCCAAAGCTATTGCTACTGGATAGCAGGTTTCTTCTGCTTTTCTTACTAACAAATAAAACTCAACCAAGCTTTTATTCCAAATTGTAAACTTAGTTGAATCTAGAAACATAGCCAATAAGCTTCTCAACTCTGCTTCCTATAGCTTAACAATCCTTCTATTAAGCTTGGATCAAACTTCTTTCCCGGTAATTTATCGTTGACTTAGGAACTCTCTTTGTAAACTGGGCTTTGAATAATTAGACTCAGCTTCTTAAGAGAAGCCTTCCAGCTTCTTCGGCAACCATCAAAGCAAGATAATCTTTCAGTTTTCTCTTAGGCTTCCCATCTCTTTGTTAGCTCTCTCAATTCCAGAGATGAGCCTTTTTATAGTTGAAATCAGTAATTTATATCGTTAATTATGCTGTCCCATCTTGGGTACATAATTAATATTAGGGCTCTGTCCTAATATGTTTAATTTTGGACACATCCTCGGTTAAGTCAATATATAAACTTAAATATTATTGATCACATTCGGATAAGGTCTAAGTTCACAGTGCATAATTCTCAATAATTATACCTCATAATTTTGAATTAAGAATAAATGTTAAAGTTTCACTGTATTGATGAATTTACGAATTTCGAAGTTAAGACATAAAACTACTACTATTTCCATTCAGCTTATAGGTTTGCCGATATTATGTAGAATGTTTTCGCAACAGTTACTGCTTAAGCCTATAACATGTACAGGTTGTACATACTGTCTGTGAGCTAGATTTTTATAATTTAAGATTTAAGGTTATCCGGGAAAAAGTATGAAAAGAGCAGTATTAGTAGCTGCATTAGCTATATTGGTGATAATGGCAGCTATAGGTTCATGGGCTTTGCTAGCAGCTCAATCTAGCACAGCAAACACAATAAACTCTGATAAATCAACTATAACAACTCCCAAAATATATTGTTGGGGAAAGCCGTTAAGCAGGATGTGGAGTTGGGGAAAAGGTGTATATGTTGAGTTAAGCGAAGAATTTAGGGATAAAGTTATTAGTATAGTGAAAAACGATCCTGATGCCAAGAAGTTGCTTGATGATGGATACAATATTATATCTATTAAACCAATATTTAAGGTGGGTGTGGATGCTAATGGAAATGTAGCGGTTAAAGCAACAAATGCTACTGTACTACTTCAAAAGAATAGTGTAGGATGTGCATTAGTTCAGGTAGATTTAGAGCATGGTAAGGTAATAAACATAGTTATCTCAACTAAAACAGTAATTAAAAAACAATAATCTAAACAACTAAAACCCTATTTTTTAATAGTAAACAACTGATACTATAGAGTTAAGTCTTAAGCTTTACAGGTCTATAACATGTTAGCCTAAGAGCAGCAATAGCTTACCTCAAACCATCTTGAATATGTTATGGAACAATACAGTTTAGACAAATGTAGTTTTAGGCTAATAAATCCTAAAATTCTATTAAGCCCATAGCTCACATAAACTTCCCAAATAAGATTACCCTACATCATAATCTCTTCGAAGAGCTTTAAAGATAAAAACAATTATCTGAAGGTAAGCTTTTCTTCAAAGATAAACTATTAATATATACTATCTGTGAACTAGATTTATAAGTTATTATTAATCGTTAAGTGGATTGCTATGGAGCATGCTATAGAAACAGTGGATTTGTTGAAAACATATGTTACAGGTACTGTAGAGTATCCAGCTCTTAGAGGTGTCAATTTAAGAGTTGCAAGAGGGGAGTATATAGCTATTGTTGGACCTTCAGGTAGCGGTAAAACAACACTTCTTAATCTCATAGGAGCCTTAGATAAACCTACTAGGGGAGAGGTTTATATTGATGGTATACCGATATCTAAACTAGACCATAACCAACTTGCGGAGTTAAGAGGTAGGAAAATAGGCTTTGTTTTCCAAACATATAATTTAATACCCTACTTAAACGTTCTGGGTAATGTTGAACTACCTATGATATCATTAAATACTCCTCCAAGAATTAGAAGGAGGAGAGCTTTGGAGATTCTTGAAACTCTTGGTTTAGCTGATAAAGCATATAAAAAGCCTAATGAGCTTAGCGGTGGTGAGCAGCAACGTGTAGCTATAGCTAGAGCATTAGTGAATAATCCAGCTATAGTGCTGGCTGATGAGCCTACTGGAAATCTGGATTCTAAAACTGCTCTAAATGTTGTTGAAACCTTCAATAAGTTAAACACTGAAAATGGGGTTACAGTAGTGCTTGTAACTCATAATCTTGAAATAACAAAATTCTGTCATAGAATAGTTTATTTGAGAGATGGAAGTATAGTTAAGGAGGTGGTTCAGAGGTGAAGGAAGTAATTCCTTTATTGATGATACTACTTCTAGCTCAGGTAGCAGTATTAAATGCTAATGAAAATTTGTTTAAGGTAGTTAGTGTAGTCTGGGGGTCGTTAGACTCACCTATAGAGGTAGCTCCCGGGGATCTAAACGTACCAGTAACTGTAACCCTACAGTATACTGGAACAAATACATTAACAGCTATTGAAGCATACATATTCCTTCCAGGAGGCTTCACCTCAACAACTGGTGAGAATACCGTAAAGGTGCTCTCCACAGTTTCAGGAGGGCGAGTAATCCAGCTACAGTTTAGATTAAACCTAGACTCCAAGATTAGGCTTGGAGATTATTCTGTAGCTATGATTATTAACGGTATTAGCGGCTCCTCAATAGTGCATACTGAATCCTTAACCTTCACGCTTCCAGTTAAGGGGAAGGTATCAATGGATTTCACGCCAAACCCGTATAATCTCAAGCCAGGACAAGTAAATACTGTAAACATAACTTTAAAGAATAGCGGTACCTGTAAAGCATTGAAGCTATCAATATCGTTCTCCTCATCCCAAGCATCGCTAATAAACCAGACAACCTTCGAGTTTGAAGAGCTTAAACCCAACTCAATAGAAAATCTAACAATCCATCTATATGTTCCTCAAACATTCTCCTCATCACCAATATACTTAACAGCTAATATAAAGTACGTAAATGAATACACATACACAATGGTTCTAACTAAGCAGGTTCAAATGTATGTTGTGAGGCCCTCAATACCATTACTAACCATCAGTACACCGAGAAGCGAGCTTCAATCAGGAGCTTTAAACAATATTGAGATAAGCGTTGAGAATAATGGGCTTGAACCTGTTTACGACGTTATGTTAACAGTAAATACTCCTGGAGGTATTGGATTAATAGGGTCAGATGGAAGATGTAGTCTTGGAGCTATTGAGCCGGGTAAAGCTAAATCTACAATTCTTACATTATATATTCCACCATACCAGTCCTCCTCAGTTGCGCAAATCACATTCTCATTAAGCTACTACGACTCTACAAACAGCCTCAAAACTGAGGCTAGAGCATTAAGCTTCCTCATATTTCCATTAGGACGTAAATCACCATTAGCTATTCAAGTAACACCATCTGAAGTATATACTGGAGTAATTAATAACGTAACAGTAAGAATTGCTAACAATGCTCAATATGACCTTAAAAATCTAGAAGTTACAGTATCATCTCCTCAAGCTATTCTACTAGGTACTGATAACTTATGGAGTTTTGAAAAGCTTCAATCAGGAAAGTATATTGATATACCTCTAAGACTATATCCTCAATCAGCAACTGCAACCTCCGTACAGTTAGCGTTATCCACCTCATATTATGATGAGCTTAACATCCTAAATCAGGAGGCTAGAACAATAAGTTTACTGGCTAGGGGGTTGATCGATATTAGGGTAACAAATATAGCAGTAGCTCCTGAAACAGTTATGCCAGGATACCCATTCTCAGTTTCAGTTACCATAACTAATATTGGAACAGTAACAGCCTCCGGAGTTTCAGCTACTATTGAGCAGGCGCCATGGTTTAAAATTGTAGGACGACAAACAGTATTTATTGGAGATGTACAGGTTAATGCGCCAGCATCCTTTACAATGTCGTTTATAGCTTTAAACATAACCCAACCTATAGCAGCAAGTTCTATAAGTATTACACCAAGACCTATTACTCAAAGACCTACCAACATGACAAGACCATTCAACATAACTAGGCCTTCAGGAAGTATTCAGCCTACAATTAGGGTAACTCTATCTTACATGGATAATCTTAGAACACGACATACACAAACTTTAGAAATACCTATAACATACTCTACCACTACAACACAGACATACACTACAAGACAGCAAACTCAAGCTGCAGGATTTCCTATAAGTAACGTTTTAGTACTAGCTATAGCTATAGGGGTATCATTTATAGCAGGCTACCTTATAGCTAGGAGGAGGGTTAAATGAGGCTAGCGGATATCCTATTTATTAGCTTCACCCATTTAAAGGAGAGAAAGCTTAGAGCTTCCTTAACGATTCTTGGCATTATTATTGGTATAGCATCTATTATTGCTTTAGTTTCACAAACAGCAGGTATTAGCGCCAGCATTACTGGAACTTTAGAGAAGCTAGGTCCAACAACAATAATGGTTACATCAACTAATCCCCGTCTCCTAAGGCTTACAGATGTAGAGATGTTTAAAATTAAGGAGGTTCCAGGTGTAGTTGAGGTTATACCCATAACCTTCGATAGAGTATCTATACAGGTTTCGGGTGAAACTCAGCAAATAACATTAATAGGTATTAACTCAATAAATCTAAATAATCTTGTAGGGGAGGTAAAGCTTAGCGAGGGAATCATGTATTCTGATTCAATAGTTCCGCAAGCAGTTATAGGTAGTAACATAGCTAAGAATATAGGGGTAACTATAGGTCAGCCTCTAGTTGCTCAGAGGGGAAACAGCTTTATATCAGTTCAAGTTGTAGGTATACTATCTAGCTATGGAGCTTCAGCATTTCTATCAGTTGATGATAGTATATTTATACCTATTGATGCTGCATCGAGCATGTTTAATAAGCTATCATACGATATGGTTTTCGTTAAGGCAGAGTCGGTAGAGTCAGTAAATACGGTTTTAGAATATCTGCAGGCAATTTATGGTAATGACATTAGAACAATAAGTGTTGCACAGCTTAGCCAAACAGTTAGCTCAATTATATCTTCATTAAGTCTATTTCTAGGAGGAATTGCTGCTATATCTCTAAGTGTAGCTGGTGTTGGTATTATGAATATCATGTTTGTCTCAGTTTTGGAGAGAACCAGAGAGATAGGAGTACTTAAAGCCATAGGGTTTAAAAATAGAGATGTACTATTCATATTTCTTTCTGAAGCAATAATAATAGGAATTCTAGGAGGAATTTTAGGAGTAGTAGCGGGAGGTGCACTATCATATCTTGTACCATATATCTTATCCAGTATGATGAGTAGATCTATGGGTAGCGCTCAAGCTAGAACCACTCAAATTAGAGCTGTAGGTTCACCGCCAGTCATGGGAGCTATGCCTATGCAAACACAGTCCCTATCATATACTCCAATCGTAAGCATGGATATGGTGGCCATATCAATATTCCTAGCTGTAGCTGTAAGCATAGTTTCCGGCTTACTACCTGCCTGGAGAGCTTCAAGAGTAGACCCCATAAAAGCATTAAGATACGAGTAGTTGAGGATTATGTTAAGAACACCTTTAGTTATCGGATTGGTTTTTATTACCATAGCATTTCTAGCACCTATAACAATGGTATTGTCTTTAAATGATTACTCATCTAAGATTATAGGTGGCGAAGCGTTTCAGAACATTATATATGGTAGAAGCTATGGTAGATTTTGGAGTATTCTATGGAGTATATGTGAGAGGGGGGGTAATGTAATAGATAGTAATGGATTGAGAAGTCTTAAGAAAACTCCAAGCTATATTACCTTAATTAAAGATAGAAACATGATAGTAGTTAATGCAAACTATGCTGAAATCCCGGTTTTCATGAGTTCTGAAAATGGAAGAAACATATTTATGATTTATGAGTTTATCAACCCAACAATAATTGTAAAGAAAAACACACGTTTAAAAATGATTGTGGTCAATATTGATAAAGATGCACCGCATAGCTTAGCAGTAGTATCGAATTCACCACCGTATCCTCGCCTAATGCACATTACACATTACACTATAGCTTTTCCAGGAGCATTAACACCTAAGCCAATGATTGGATTACCACCAGCGAGAAGTAATAATTATCCAACATGGTTAGTAGAGTTTACAGTTTCATTGCCAGGAACCTACTACTACGTAAGCCTAGTTCCTGGGCATGCAGCAGAGGGAATGTACGGTAAACTAATAGTACAGAACGGAAACGATAATCAATAACCTACGACATTTTAGTAGAGAGCGTAAGAATAAAGCATCGTACATTGAGGAGCTGTAAATACATTAAGTTAGCTTAGTTATTAAAGTGGAGGACCTGGTAATTTAACATATCGTGCTTATTTCCTAAGTTGCATCTGAAGTGTTATAATGCTTATAAGGATGCTATCTACATTATTGTGTGGTTTAAATGAAGATTGGAATTACATCACTAAGTGCGCTTATAATTGTTGATGTACAAAATGATTTCTGTCCAGGAGGAATGCTGCCTGTTCCAAGAGGGGATGAAGTTATTCCTATATTAAACAAATATATTGAAATTTTCAACTCTAAAAAACTACCTATTTATGCTACGAGAGACTGGCATCCGGAAAACCATATATCATTTAAAACAAGAGGGGGACCATGGCCGCCGCATTGTATTCAAAATACATGGGGGGCTCAATTCCATCCAAACCTAAATATTCCACCTCAAACCATAATTATTTCTAAAGCTACAGAACCTGATAGGGAAGCTTATTCAGGATTTGAGGGGACAAACCTAAAGGATTCTCTAGAGAGTAGAGGTGTGAAAAGGGTTTTCATAGGTGGATTAGCTACAGACTACTGTGTTAAAGAAACGGTAATGGATGCTTTAAAAATAGGTTTTGAAACAGTACTTCTCGAAGATGCTTCAAGAGGTGTAGATATAAATATTGGTGATAGTGAAAAAGCGGTTAATGATATGGTTTTAAGCGGGGCAATAGCAATAAATCTTAAAGATGTAAAACTATAGCGTTAAACTTTACGGTAGTTATGCCAAAAATCTACGTTACCAATAGATTAAATTTAAAGTATTTTAAGAAGGAATACGTACTTATTGTTGTTGATGTACTTAGATGTAGTACAACAATCATTACAGCTATTGAGAATGGCGCTAGAGGGATTATACCTGTAGCTACTATTAAGGAGGCTAAGGCATTGAGGAAGATGTATGTAGATGCTGTTTTAGCTGGTGAGCGGAATGGTGTACCACCGGAAGGCTTCAAGCTAGGTAACTCGCCATACGAGTTTAAGCCTGAAATTATTAATGGTAAACTGATAATTTTAACAACAACTAATGGTACAAAGACAATAAAAAGTGCTAGTAGATTAGGTCCTACACTTATAGGAGGAGTCATTAATGCAGAAGCTGTTAGTAAAGCTGCATATAGAATTGCTGTTGAGAAGGGAAGGGATATCATTATAGTTATGGCTGGAAAGATAGGGATATTTTACCTTGAGGATTTTATAGGAGCCGGCTTAATAGTTAGGGAGTTGGGAAACTACAACACTATACTGGATGATGTAGCTGTAGCAGCCCTAAACCTGGTTAAAAATAGTAATTGGAGAAACTTAGCTGAAAAATCTGAACATGCTAGCTATCTTGCTAGTATAGGTTTTAAAAAAGATGTAGCATATGCTCTAACACCTAATATCTCAAATACAGTACCAATACTAACTAACAGCATTATCATTAATCTTGAAGATAGGTTAAAAACGGCTTAAAAGGATCTTATAAAGTTTTTGTGTAAAAATTTTTATATATAGCATCTTATGTTAAGCGGTGTTTTAATGTTTGAGTTACGTCTTCATGGAAGAGGAGGACAGGGTATTGTTACTGCTGCCGAGCTTATTGTTAAAGCTGCATCCATAGAGGGAAAATGGGGTCAAAGCATCCCTATGTTTGGAGCTGAACGTAGAGGAGCTCCTGTTGTTGCCTATGCTAGAATATCTGATAAGCCTATTAGAGTTCATAGTCAAATCTACGAGCCTGATGCTGTTGCTGTATTTGATCCTAAAATTATCGAAATAGTTAATGTTACAAGCGGATTAAAAAATGGTGGAGTTATAATTCTTAACACAAGTAAGAGACCTGAGGGATTAAAGCTGGATAGCTATAAGCTTGTTATTGTTGATGCTACTAGGATTGCTGTTAATCTCAAGCTTATTACTGCTGGTTTTCCTATCGTTAACACAGCTATGATTGGAGCTATAGTTAAAGCTACGGGTTTGGTTAAACTTGAATCAATAATTACAGCTATTAGAAATACGTGGAGTAAAGAATTTGCTGATGAAAACATCAAAGCCGTGGAAACGGCATATAAAGAGGTTATGGAGGTTAACTATGGAGATAGTTCTTGAAACACCACTATCAAAACCTTCAGAAGGATCAGCTGGAATTACAGGCTACTGGAGGACATTCAAGCCGGTAATTAATAAGTCTAAATGTGTGAAATGCCTGCTATGCTGGATCTACTGTCCCGAGGGAACTGTAATTAGGATAAACGATGATGTAGATATTAACTATACATACTGTAAGGGATGTGGTATATGTGCAAACGAATGCCCAACTAAAGCAATAGATATGGTTTTGGAGGAGTAGTATTATGAGAATTGTATTAACTGGTAACCATGCAGTTGCCTATGCTGCACTTCTATCAAGAGTTGAAGTTGTAGCAGCATACCCTATAACACCGCAAACCCAAATTGTTGAGAAGCTAGCTGAGTTTATTGAGGGGGGAAGACTTAAAGCTAGATATATAAGAGTTGAGTCTGAACATAGCGCGATGGCTGCCATAATTGGTGCTAGCGCTGCTGGTGCGAGAACATTTACAGCTACGGCTTCTCATGGGCTTACATATATGAATGAGATGGTTTTCTGGGCTGGAAATGCAAGACTACCCATAGTTATGGCTATAGTATGCAGAGCTTTAGCTCCGCCATGGAATATCTGGACTGAACATACAGATATACTTGCTCAAAGAGATACAGGATGGATACAGTTTTTCTGCGAGGATAATCAGGAGGTTTTAGATACTGTTATTCAAGCCTTTAGAATAGCTGAGGACGATAGAGTTTTACTTCCGGTAATGGTTGGTCTCGATGCATTCATACTATCACATACAGCTACCCCTATAGATGTTCCGGATCAGGAGGATGTTGACAGATTTCTACCTCCAAGAAAGCCTTTACCATTCATACTTGACGTTAATAATCCACTAACACATTCAAACATGACATATCCCGACCAAACAATGGAGTTTAGATATAGACTTCAGAAAGCAATGGAGAGAGCTAGAAGAGTTATAGTAGAGGTGGATGAAGAATATGGAAGGCTAACTGGTAGAAGATATGGTGGACTATTAGACTGCTATAAATGTGAAGATGCTGATTTAGGAGTTATAATTATGGGTTCTTCCGCAGGTGATGCTAAGGAAGCTGTAGATAAACTACGTGATGAGGGATATAAGCCTGGAGTTGTTAGAATTAGGGTTTTCAGACCATTTCCAAAAGAAGAGCTTAAGGAGATCTGTGGAAAATTTAAGGCTATAGCTGTTATTGATAGGGATCTATCTCCAGGATTAGGTGGAATACTGCATGCTGAAACGCTTGCAAGCATATATGATTTAAGAAGTAGACCAGTAGTTCAAAACTGCATAGCTGGATTAGGTGGAAGAGATATTAGAGTAGAGGATTTTAAACTAATTATTAAGGAGCTATATAGAGGTATTGAAGAGAATATTGAAATACCTCCTATAAGATGGATTGGAGTAAAGGGTGAATAGACTGTGAGCTTAAAAATTAAAGATCTTCCTACTGAGGAGTATTGGCTACCTGGTAATCCATCGTGTCACGGATGTCCAGCTTCGCTTGGATTAAGATTGCTTACGAAGGCTCTTGGACCTAAGACAATAGTTGTTATACCTGCATGCTGCTCAACAATAATTCAAGGAGCATATCCTAAAACCTCAGCAAAATTCCCAATACTTAACATAGCGTTTGCAGCCTCAGCAGCCGCTGCTTCAGGTATTGCTGAAACATTGGAGTTTAAATGTAAAGAGGATGTTAATGTTGTTGTTTGGGCAGGTGATGGTGGAACCGTAGATATAGGGCTACAAGCATTAAGTGGTGCTGCTGAGAGGAATGAAAATATTATTTATGTATGCTATGATAATGAAGCCTACATGAATACTGGAATACAGCGTTCAGGCTCAACTCCCTACGGTGCATGGACGACCACAACCGTTACAGGTAAAAAGGAGCATAAGAAGAACTTGCCATTAATAATGGCTGCTCATAGAATACCATATGTAGCAACAGCTTCAGTAGCTTATCCTATAGACTTCATAGCTAAGCTAAGAAAAGCTTCTAAAATATACGGAATGAAGTATATACATCTACATTCTCCATGTCCAACAGGATGGAGGTTTCCATCAAGCAAGACGGTGGAAATTGGTAGGTTAGCCGTTCTTACGGGTACATGGATACTGTATGAGGTTGAAAATGGAGTATTTAAATTAAATCCTCCAAGCAATACATTAATAGATAAAAACAGGAGAAAACCGGTAAAGAATTATATAAAAATGCAGGGAAGATTTTCCCATTTAACTGATGAAGATATAGATGAACTACAGATATATGTAGATGAACAATGGGAAATCTACTTAAAGCTTCTATCTGTAGGTAAAATCTATTAGAATATCAATATAAGTCAGGAGATGATGTAAGCTATTAACACAACCAATTTCTTAAGTATAAATAATCGATGATTAGCTAGTCAAATAAGAGAATTAAACCACAAGCTTAAGTTTACAAGACGGCTAAGAAGTGCAGTAATCTAGAAAATCAAGTACAATACGTTAAGCCATCAGGCCCGCTACTATCTACATAATATAGCTGTTAATAAGAACAATAACCATAAACTACATAACAGAGTCTAAATTTACAAGTTAAGTAGAATATAGTAGTAAGCTCTACTTAACCTTCTAAGTTACCACATTTCAAGTTATTGGACATGACAATTTAAGACTATAGATACAATATGTTAAGTTGCTGGATTCAAGTTATCGATACTGTCAAGTTAATCCTTAGGCTTAATGAGTCTACTGTATGTTAACTTGATACTATCAAGTTATTGGACCTGGCAACTTAACATATTGTATCTGATTTCCTAAGTTGCCACGTCCAAGTTATTTGAAGCAAAGCTTAAATACTTTCACACTATTATTAAATGGTGCTTATATGATTGAAGAAAAGCCTTGGTTTAAATTTTACCCTAAAGATACTCCGAGGGAGGCTATAATTCCTGAAATAAGGTTGGATGAGCTTTTAAAACAAATTGCTCAAGAGCTTCCCAATAGGATTTTTCTAAGCTTTATGGGAGCTAAATTTACATTTAGATATGTTGATGAATTAGTAGATAGATTTGCAACTGCTCTGGCCGACATCGGCGTTAAGAAGGGAAGTGTTGTCGCTATAATGCTTCCAAACTGTCCTCAGTTTGCTATAGCATACTATGGAGCCTTAAGAGCTGGAGCAATAGTTACAACTCTAAACCCTCTCTATACAGCTAGAGAGGCAGAGTTTCAGTTGAATGATAGTGGATCAGAGATACTTATAGTTCTAGACATACTTTATGCTAACATCATTAAAAATATTAAAAACAACATTTCTACTAGGAAGATTATTATTACAAACATCGCTGATTTTCTACCACCACTAAAGAGAATTATAGGTAAACTTTTAAGGAAAATTCCTCAAGCTAAGGTTGAAGTCGATCCGAATTTGTACTCACTAATGGATTTAATTAAAAAGTATAAGCCAAATCCGCCTAAAGTAGAGGTTGATGTAAAAAATGATGCTGCAGTACTTCTATATACAGGCGGTACGACAGGCACCCCAAAAGGAGCTGTGCTAACGCATTACAATATGGTTGCTAATGCTATACAATGTAACTTATGGTCTGGGGCTAAAAAAGGAACAGAAATTCTTATCGGAGTCCTTCCATGGTACCATGTTTATGGTCAAACAGTAGTATTAAATAGTGCTGCAGCAATGGGTGGAACGGTAATAGTGTATCCAAGATTTGATGTTGAAGATGTAATGAAAGGTATACAGAAGAATAAGGCTACACTATTCCCAGCTATTGCAACAATATATAATGCTATTAATAATCATCCAAATGTTAAGAAGTATAGTTTAAGTAGCTTAAGGGCAGGTATAAGTGGAGCAGGCCCACTACCATTATCAGTACAGGAGAAATTTGAAAAACTTACAGGAGCCTTAATATGTGAAGGATATGGATTAACGGAAGCAGCGCCAGTAACCCACTGTAACCCTCTTGATCCGAAACTTAGAAAGATAGGAAGTATAGGTGTTCCACTACCAAGTACGGATGCTGGCATTATGCATATTGAAAAAAACGAATTTCTAAAACCTGGAGAAGAGGGAGAAATCGTGGTTTCAGGACCACAGGTTATGAAGGAATATTGGAGAAGACCTGAAGAGACTAGGAAAACATTAATTACTATAAATGGGAAGATATGGCTACGTACAGGAGATATTGGAAGGATGGATGAGAATGGATTTTTCTATGTTGTTGATCGGAAAAAGGAGTTAATAAAGTATAAGGGATGGTCAGTATATCCAAGGGAAATAGAGGAAGTATTATTTATGCATGAAGCTGTTAAGGATGCAGCAGTAATAGGAATACCTGATCCCTCAGTTGGTGAATGGATTAAAGCATATGTTGTATTAAAGGATGAATACAAAGGTAGAGTAGCGGCAAATGATTTAATAGAGTGGTGTAGGAAAAACCTTGCTCCCTACAAAATACCTAAGGAAATAGAATTTAAAGATCAGCTACCAAGAACAATTGTTGGAAAGCTATTAAGAAGACTGTTAAGAGATGAGGAAATAGCAAAACGTAAAACTACAATACAATCATCATAGAACTTAAACTAGTTAATAATTAGTAATAATGTAACTAAGTCTTCTTTATAAGCTTAAGATAGTTCAAAGGATTAATAATATCCTAACTTAAACTTAATTTATTCCAGTAACCTAATAGGTTTTACAGGTCTTATTGTTTAATTTATGTTAGTATAAGATTAGTCAAAGAGTTAATTAACTTAAATTTCTAGTTTATTTTTATTAGATAATTAGATTAAGGGGTTTCCGAAACATTATCTTACAGTTTAATTTTTCTTCACTTCAAATATACGTATTTAGCTATCAGTTTCGAAGCTGATGTAAAATAGAGTGAAAATCCTGAAAAGTCTTTAGAGCATAATTAGGCCTAGGCTTTATTTTAAAGTAAGGCTACGCTCCAACGATGAACTACAGTTCTTGGTTTATGAGTGGAGTGGTTTCGAAGTATTTAAGTCTTTCATAGCTCATATGTATATTATGTATGTTGATGTTGTGGTTACTGTAGAATTATGGATTTCACATCTTATTATGGCTCTTCTAAATGTTAAACTATGAGTTGAATCTCTATAGCTGACCTCATTACTCTATATCTCAATATCGCTTAACATCCAGTAGTAACTACACGTAGAATATCGTTAGTCAATGATCTATCATTCACCTAAAGCCCTCCTAGATTTAGAGGAGAAAGGCCGAACAATACATCATCACTTAACCCATGAAGCTTCATAACAAAATAGATAACAGGAATTAAATATTTTAAAACTATCTAGGTGTTAAGCTCTTACAAGGATCTTCATATCTAAATATTTAAACCGGTGAATGCCTTATGTAAGCAGCTTCTCCCATGATGTCGCTAGACTTAAACTCCATAAGCTTTATATACTTTTACTAAGTAAATTTTTGGTGTCTGTATGTATTGGAACGAGGATTTTCCATCGTGGTGGCGTAGGAGGAGGAAACTATTTCCATCATTTGAGGAAATATTTGCAGAGTTTGACAGGATGATTGAGGAGATGATGCGAGAAATAGGTGAAGAGGTTCCTAGAAGTTTAATTAGAGAAAGAAGACTTCCAGATGGCAGGATAGTTCGTGAAACTGGACCAATAGTATGGGGATACTCAGTAACTATAGGTCCTGATGGAAAACCGCAGATAAGAGAATTTGGTAATGTTAAACCTAGAATTAGAGAGACCCCATTTGGTGCTAAACCATCAGTAGAAGTTTTGGAGGAGAGAGAGCCGCTAGTTGATGTCGTTGAAACAGAAGACCAGGTTAAAGTTATAGCGGAGCTACCAGGTGTGGAAAAGGATGATATAAAGCTTAATGCAACAGAAAAAACACTTACAATATCAGTTGATACTGAGAGGAGAAGATATTATAAAGAACTCCAACTACCAGTGGAGGTCGACCCTGAAAGTGCTAAAGCATCATATAAGAATGGAGTATTAGAGGTGCAATTGGTAAAGAAGGTTAAGAGCAAACCTGGAAGGCACATTAAAATAGAATAATATAATAACCTAAGTGAAATTTAGGTAATTATATAAAATAATATTTATTCTATCTCATCAACGATGATTATTAATATTAGGTCTAAATTAATTTATTTTAGAATATCTGAAAGACTCCTACTTGTTCTAAACTCTGTCTACATCTCCTATTATTAAACCAGTAAAGAAATAAAATCGTATGAGCTTAAGATGTTATGTAGCTAATGGTTTGATTTATGAAGTTTGTTATTTAAAATAAAAATATTTAAGTGTATGTAGTAAATCAAAGAACGGTGAAGAAGTTTGAAAATAATCGAAATTAGATGGCATGGTAGAGGTGGTATGGGAATAGTTACTATTGCAAGAATACTTGCAGAAGCAGCTCTCTTGGAGGGTAAGTATTCACAGGCATTCCCTCACTTTGGCCCAGAATGTAGTATCTAGATTTATAAATCTAGATACTACCTGGAGCGTTCAGGAGCACCTGTAGATGGATTCACTAGAATTTCTGATGTGCCTATTGAGATTCATAGCCAAATCTATAATCCTGATGTTGTTGTCGTCGTAGACCCAACATTAATTGGAGTTGTTAATGTCACAGAAGGACTCAAAGAAGATGGAGTCTTGGTAATTAACTTTAGGGGAAAGCCTGCTGATATTAGAAAAATGTTTAATATCGGTAAAGACGTTAAGGTTTTCGTTGTTGATGCTAAGAGAATAGCTTTAGATATTTTAGGTAGACCTATTTATAACACACCTATGCTTGGCGCTACTGTTAAAGCTGTTGAGGGACTTGTTTCATTAAAATCAGTAATTGAGGCTACTATGAATAGGTTTAGAGGGGAATTAGGTTTAAAAAATGTTGAGGCTATTAAGAGAGCTTATGAAGAGGTGATTTCTGAATGAGTAAGGCTGGATGGCGTAGTTTACCGATTGCAGGTATTATTCCTAAAGCCGGTTCAAGTCTAGAATATAAAACAGGTACATGGAGAGCTTTTAAGCCAATAGTTGATGAAAGTAAATGTACGTTTTGCCTACTATGCTGGATTTACTGTCCTGATGGAGCTGTTAAACGCATTGATAATAAGAGGAAAATCTCCATTGATTATGACTATTGTAAGGGATGTGGTATATGCGCTTCAGAATGTCCTGTTAAAGCCATAAGTATGGTGGAGGAGTGAAGTATTATGAGAATTGTTGGTTTAACAGGCGACGAAGCTGTAGCGTACGCTATTAAGCAATGTGATGTTGATGTTGTTGCTGCATATCCTATTACACCACAGACAATCATTGTTGAAAGAATTAGTGATTTTGTTGCTAATGGTGAGATTAATACTGAATATGTATGTGTTGAATCAGAACATTCAGCTCTCTCTGCATGCATTGGTGCAAGTGCGATGGGTGCAAGAGTATTTACTGCTACATCCAGTCAGGGTTTAGCTTTAATGCACGAAATACTTTACATAGCCTCCTCACTTAGACTACCAATCGTTATGGCTGTTGTAAATAGAGCTTTATCCGCGCCCATCAACATTCATGGAGACCATTCCGATATGATGGGGTCTAGAGACTGCGGATGGATTCAAATCTATGTTGAAAATGCTCAGGAAGCATATGATACTACTATTCAAGCATTTAAAGTCGCTGAAGACCCTAACGTATCTTTACCTGTAAGTATTAATCTTGATGGATTCATAATTTCACATTCTATGGAGAGAGTTGAAATCCTAGATGATGAAGATGTTAAAATATTCTTACCGCCTAGGAGACCTCTGTACAGGCTTGATGTAGAAAATCCAATAACTATTGGGCCACTATGCTTTACCGACTACTACTTCGAGTTTAAAAAGCAACAAGCTGAGGCTATAGAGAAATCCTACAATACGATAATGAATGTTATGAATGAATATAGTAAAATGTCGGGCCGAAGCTATAAATTTATAGATGTGTATGGCGTTGAAGATGCTGAAGTATTGATTGTCTGCATGGGGAGTACATGTGGAACTGCCAGATATACGGCTAAAAAACTAAGGGAGAAGGGGGAGAAGGTAGGAGTTGTTAAGGTATCGCTATATAGACCGTTTCCAAGTGAGGAAATAGTTGAAGCTATTAAGAATGCTGAAGCCCTAGTTGTTATGGATAGAGCTGTAAGCTTCGGAGCCCCATCAGGACCGCTATGTTCAGATGTTAAAAATATAATGTATGATGTAGGATTAAAAATAAAGATTTTAAATATAATTTACGGTCTTGGAGGAAGAGATGTTTCACAAAAAGATATAGAGCAAGCATTTAGATTAGGCTTTAAATTAAAATCAGGAGATATAAAAGATAGAGTCTTATGGTTAGGGGTGAGGGAGTAATGGTTACCCTTAAGGAACTACCAATCGAAGATTATATTGTATCCGGACATAGAATGTGCGCTGGATGCGGGGCAGCCATCGCTGCGAGAATGGCTCTAAAAGCTGCAGGACCAAATACAATCGTTGTAAATGCTACTGGATGTCTTGAAGTAGCAACAACAATTTACCCCTATACTTCCTGGAGGGTTCCATGGATACATGTAGCTTTTGAAAACGCGGCTGCTGTTGCAAGCGGTATTGAAGCAGCTATAAAAGCACTAACTAGGAAAAACTTAATGAAACAACAGCCTAACATCATAGCTTTCGGAGGAGATGGAGGGACTTTCGATATAGGAATACAAGCATTATCTGGAGCTTTGGAAAGAGGACATAGATTCTTATACATATGCTATGATAATGAAGCCTACATGAATACTGGAATACAACGCAGTGGAGCAACCCCACTTGGTGCTGCTACAACTACAAGCCCCACAGGTAGGGTTATACCGGGTAAAAAGGAGTGGAAAAAGGACTTAATAGGTATTGTTGTTGCACATAATATCCCATATACAGCTACAGCATGCATATCATATTGGAGTGACTACATTAACAAGGTGAAAAAGGCCCTAAGCTTTAATGGACCTACAGTTATTCATGTCCTCTCACCATGTCAGCTTGGATGGCGTTTTAACTCCGATGAAACAATAAAAATAGGTAGACTAGCAGTACAAACCAGAATATTCCCAATATATGAAGTTGAATATGGAAAGTATAGATTAAATATTAACGTGACAAAGCCTCTACCAGTTATAGAATACATAAAGATGCAGGGTAGATTTAGACATTTACTTGAGCCGCAAAATAGTCACATTATTGAAAACATACAGAAAAACGTTGACCTACAATGGAATCGGCTACTTAAACTCTGCGGTATGGAATGAATTTATTTAAAATTCAATATTTCTATACCTATATTGGAATACTTTTGCTGAAAATTTATCATTTCTCTCCAATTCTATATGAAATTGAGGATTCTTTACCTTTATTATATGAAGAGTATGTTCAAATGTCTATAAGCTTTTCGGCAATTTGGGCGAGATCTGTAAACTTAAGCATGAATCATATTGAAGTCCTATTTTAATTAGTTAAATAGTTTCTCACTTTCGCATCAATGAATAGTTCATGAAGCCTCCTTAACCAGTCAGTAATCTTTGTTGAGTCTATTACTGGGTACTCTATAAGTAGTTTTGAAGGGTATTTTCAAAATCTCCCACACAACATCCCATCTCCCAATAGTGTAGATTTAGGAATTCTAACATCGAAGAGGGATAATTTCCAGCATACCTTAAGCTAACCTTAAAATCATGTTTCCGCATACAGCCTAGGAGACCTCTAAAGCCTCCCCACTAAGCCTTGAATCAAGATCTAAAAAATACAATCTAAACATCAAGAAACCAGCATCATAAACCCTAACATCCAATCTCCTAAGTATAAAGAGAAATAACCAAAGAGCTAAAATAGTAGTTGGACATGTTCTGGTAATTTTATAGGTAAGTCTAATTTAGAGCTGATGAGTTGCTAGGTAGCAGTTGGAATTGGCATTTTATACAATAATTAGACCTTATATGAATGAAATTACAGAGCTCGAAATTAAGTTCAAGTTTTCCTAAAATTATTGTATAAAATGCCAATCCTTAGTCTTCTATTTCTAGCTTTGTGGATTAATTTTAATTTCGTAAATTTATTGATATAATAAACTGGAAACTCTAACATCTTTTCCTTGATTCATAACAATTTAAAATAGAAGTAATTATTGAAGAATCAAGCCATAAGCATATTTCTAAATATCTAAATCTCGAGGATCTTAATATTCAGCTAAACTTATTACTATCTCCTTACTACTAGGAATATTATGCTTAGAAAGCTTTCATGCAATATTTTAGCTGGAGGTAGCTCAAGTAGATTTGGATCATATAAGGCTTTAGCATTACTTAATAGCAAGTTTTTAATAGTACATATTATAGATAAGCTTATATCTTTAATACCTGATATATTGATTACCGTAAGTGATGAGGAGCAGGAGGAGATGTTAAAGAGCGCCATTAAGGAGTTTAACGTTAGAATAGTTATTGATAAACCTTTAGGAGTTAGAGCTGCTATTGTTGGTTTCTATACAGGACTTATTGAGTCAAGAAATGAATATGTTCTACAGGTTGCCTGCGATATGCCGAATATATCAGTGAAATGTATTGAGTACATGTATAGGAAAAGTATTAATCATAAATATGATGCAGTTATACCAAAATGGAATAATCATATTGAGCCATTACATGCTATATACAATAGAGAAAGAGCCATTAAAGCAGTTGAGGAGGTATTATATCTAGATAAAAGATTAGATTTTAGAGCAGTGATAGATAAAATTGATAAGAAAATATTTATTCCAATCAATGGAAAATGTCCTAAAGAATCATTCTATAATATCAATTACAGGCATGAATTACTAAAACTAAATTTTCACCACGCTAATTAATAGAGATCTAGAAGTATTACAAGTTAAGTTTAAATCTTTAAGCCTACTAATGCAACTTGACATCTCTGATTTTAAGACTTTTAAACTTAATATGCTTACCATCACTTCCACCATGGAAGTTCTTCACAATTTATCTGCCCCCAACTATTTCATAACATTAAACCAATGACTGAAGCAACAATTAATGAACTGCATAAGTATTAAAGCGTCAGACTTAAACATACAGAACTAATTATTAAAGTATGGTTAGAAGACTTTAAATGGTTTACAGCGGATTCAAAATAGTAACTATCTAGTTGCATGACCACATCTAGTACAGAAAATAGTGTCTTCAGGTATATCAGCTCCACAATAATTACATTTTACATATTTTATTGATGGAAATAATGTGAATTTTCTTTCACCAGCACCTTCATATCTCTTAGCTACTAAAATAGCTACTTCAAGTAGTATAACCATAGGTATAAATAGTGCTAAATCAGCTAGTGGGCCGCCATTAGGTGTTATAATTGCTGTAAGTATGAATAATACTGCATATATGTATCGTCTTCTTTTAGTTATAACAGTAGTATTTATAAAGCCGAGCTTTACGAGTATGATGAAGATAACAGGTATTGTAAATGATGTGCCAGTCATTAGAACTGTAAAGAATATTACGTTGTAAAAATCCATTACAGAAATAAATGCTTGAGCACCAACTATATGGTAGAATGGAAGCATAGCCCATATTAAGAATGGGCATAAAATAAAAAAACCAAAAAAACAGCCAATAATAAACAATACCGTAAATGAGGCTACAAATGGATATATCATTTTTTTCTCATGTGGATATAGGGCAGGATCTATAAATTTATAGGTTTCATATGCTATAACAGGCATAGATACAATTACACCAAATAGGATAGATGCTAAAACATAAAGTTCAAGAGGAGCTGTAATGTCTACAGCTATAAGTTCTAACTGGGTTGAATTTAGAGAGTTGAGTAGAAATGGGGATTCTAGGATATATGATCTAATACTTCTGAGAATTAAACCTATTAATGGCTCGTAAAAACTTAGAGGGTTCTTTACGAAATCGATATTTGCTGGAATAACCATCATTGCAATGGACGATACTAATAGGCAATAAACTACAACCTTTAATCTAGCTCTAAGCTCCTCAATATGTTCTGAAAAAGCCATCTCCTTAGACAATAGGAATCACACTAAATGCTATATATTGAAGTTTTAAATTTTTAGGTTAGCCTTAAAAATAGTAGTTTAACTTCATCTTTAACCTTGAAATATTAATGATCATGGATAAATTAACTATCTAGCTCTTGTTTTTTCAAGTATTTCTTGTATTATTTGTTCACGCGTCTTACCCTCAGTTTTTATACCGAGATTCTTAGCAATTTCTATTATTCTTTCATCTGTTGTTGAGGATTTTTTAATTTCATCTTCAATACTTTTAGAGGCCTTCTCAAACTCTCTCTTTGCAAGCCCTATTGATCTAGCAAGCTCTGGAAGTTTTTGAGGACCCCATAGAAATATGACTACTATCAGCACAATTACAACAATCCATTCCCAATTCATTATAGCTAAAGGTATCAAAATCTCACCTCAATACAACTCTAAAAAGAAAAATTTAAACTTATCTATCCTGAATAGCTGATTATTTATTACATTATCATTTTAAGTTTAAACAAAATAAATTATTTAAATTTAACTATTAGGTATCCTAAATTATTTTTACGTCAAATATGATTGTTGGTGATGTAATGTTATTAGACTTATCGAGTTTGATTAGTAAAATTGATGAGTTCTTTAATGCTCTTGAACAAATAGCATCAGAGTTCTTTACTCGTGCAAACTTATTTATCTTAACGATTGCAAGAATATCCTACATTACATTAGCTACGGCTGGTTTGCTGCTATACTTTTCAGGTATTGATAGGTATAGAGGAAGAAGCCTAATAATAGGTGGATTAATTTTAGCATTAATAACAGAGTTTATGGGAACAACGTAATTCTACATTAGGGGAGACAAATAAATTAGGATTTCTCTATGGATGTTTATGTTAATTTAGTGTTTGTCTATGCTAAGGTACTGCTGTTCTTAAAAGAATTCTTTACCATACTCTCTAGCTAACTTATTGTTGGAGGGAAAGATTCAGCATCGCCCTATCCATATAGACTTAAAATGGAAAGTATGATTACTGAAGAATTAAGCCACTATTAGATTTGCAGGATGTAGACTTTTAATTTAGGGACTTCTAGAATGGCATGTGATAGGAAATAAGTAAATGATGTTTAATGCGCAATTAACAGTCATTCAATAGCGAGAATATTTATGGTAATCCGGTAAACATATAGCAGCAACTATATAGTATTAAGCTAAAATATATTGACTATGGGGAAGTGGGAAATAAACATACCGGAGATAGGTGGAACATATATATTGATTATGAATGTAGTTGATGACCTTTATGTTAAAATAGGATGTCTTGGAAGACATGAATTAAAGAAAGGAATATACATATATGTAGGTAGTGCTAGAGGGCCCGGTGGCTTGAAAGCTAGGATTTATAGGCATTTAAAATTAAATAAGAAAGTGAGGTGGCATATAGATTACTTAACGGTAAACCCTAAAGTTAAGATTAAAGCTATATTTTACCTTGAATCTAGGGCTTTACTTGAAACCGTGATAGCTAAGAAATTGTTTAATGATGATTTTTTTGAAGGGGTAGTAAAGGGATTTGGATGTACTGATAAAAGAAGTAGCTACACACATTTATACAAACTGAAAAGTACAAGCTCAATTGAAGAGCTAATTAGAAAATTAATGAGGATAACTGAAGATACATGTTATGAAGAACGGGGATTTATAATTGTTAACAATAACCATGTTTAATGTAAAGTGGAATGAAGCTAGCTTTCACTCATTCTAATTCTTTTCAATTCGTTTACTATCATTAAGAATGGTGAGGTATATATATGTAGTAATGGACTGAATGGAATATACATTACTAAAACCTGTACAAGTATTGAATGGAGCACTAATAGACTGATATTAGGTGTGTGTTCTAGCCTTAATGTAAACCCTGGAGGTATCACAATTATCTTTTCTTCAAGGGTAAATGAAGAAAACCTCATTAAATCCCCACTTGTAATCACCAGTATTAGTAGGAAGAGAACAATATAATTACCTAAACTTGAAATTGGTCTTAAGTAGATTAGTCTATATACCAATATGGTTACTAACGCCACCATAACCATAACTCCAAGTATTGTTGGAAGAATGTATGCGAGAAACTCTTTAGAGGCAATCCATGTAAACCATTCCAAAGACCATATTCCAAAGCCGCGAAGATGACCAAATATTATGAAAAGTATAGGTATATGAAAAGCTATCCAAGACACTACCCAGAGTTTATACGAGCTTCTTAGTAATTTAAACTGTAATACATATCTTAAAATAGTTGATAGTAAAGATTGCAGAATAATAGGTAATGTTAGTTTTTGAAGCGGTAATACATTATTCTTAGTCGAAATGGTATAGGTACGTTTAACCCATGAAGATAATTTAAGAACAATACCTAAAACAAAAACTATATAAGTAATTAATGGAAGGATTTTAAATGTAATTATTTCTAAATATTGGAAAAACATAACTACACAATTAGGAGAAGCTTATAAAAGTTATCACTTTAACAGTAGCTACTGTCAGATAGTACTTAGTAAATCTATAAGTCTAAGATCTAACAACATTTCAAATCTTTATTAAGTAGTTAGCTGCTATTCACCTAGTTCTACAGCTGAAATACTATTATAAGCAATGCTATAGACCTGGCAACTTAACATATTGTATTCAACTTCTTAAGTTGCCACATTCAATACTATAATCAACAATTTCAAATAAATATGTTTAATTGTTAGGTTTGTGTTGATATACAAAAGGCTTTACACTCTTAAGGAGGCTTCTTGGCATTACAGTTTGGACTATTCAGTAGTAGAATGGATATAAGTATATCAGAGCTGTTGGTGGAAGGAATTCTTGAGTGAAATAAAATACGTCCTGGAAAGAGTATAGTGGAATATGTAAGGTTTCATCTATAATATAGAGGAATAGCTTAGACGTTAGCGACTTCATCAACAATTATATGATCTTCCTGACAATATTCTGAATAACGTATGATGGACAATAGAATGGTTGAGGAGGAAAGGATAATATAATTCGTAAGGAAAGAAAGATTTTCTACGAGCTTTGAACATGACTGTATAAGGCTCCAGGAATATAGTGTATGATCCTTTAACAATTTTTAACTATTGATTATTACAATTTAGCACCCTCACATCTTCTATTTGTGTGGTATATGTTATAGGTGAAAGGTTTTGTATAAGGTATAATTAAGCCGTAGATACATGCAATGATAGGCTAATTTAGATTTAAGTATTGTAGCAGCATTAAAATGTTTCAGCTTATTCTCTAAAGGATAGTATATATGCTAGTGGAATTGATAGTAAAGTTATTATTCCGAGAAGCCATGCTGCCGGTGCCCAGGGTATTTCAGGATATGAATATGGATACTTCACGTAGGACATTCCAAGTACTCCAGAGATTAGTATTAAAAACCCAATGATTGCTAAAGCTGCTATAGGATGCTTCTTAATCTTAAGCTGTATTTCTGAGGATTCTGAAACTTCATGAGAGCTTACAATAGCTAATTCAACTATTGGAAATAGCTTAACAAATACCGTATAAATCAATGCTGCTACAGCATATCCTCCAATTATGAGTGAGAATTCAACCCATGTTGGAATATACACACCTAGCGGATATGGTAGTTCCGGTCTTAGAAGTACGGGGATAACTATTATAATTCTCTTAACCCATAATCCAATATTGATTAGAGTAGCGGCTAAGACAATAAGCTTTATGCTGAAGAACTTAGGTATGAATGTGTAAATGGAGAGCATAATAAATGGGATAGCTAATGTTATGATTACCACAAACCAATATAAAGCTGCATAGTTTCCGAAAAAGAGAATATTTGAAATCTCCTTTTCACGTGCTGGACCTAGATACCTTACTGTAACCTGTTCACATATCATGAAGTATATGTATATTGCTAAAACAACTCTAAGAAAATTTGATAAAATCCTAAATATCTGAGGAGTTATAAGAAATTCCCAGTGGAAAATTTTTCTAAAAACAGCAGCAACCATTATGATTGTTGCAACACCTGAAGCAATAGCTCCGGTTACGAAATATGGTCCGAAGAATGGATTATACCATCCAGGTCTAACCATTAAGCCAAAAACCCAAGATACAACAGTATGAACACTAACCATTATTGGAAGTATTACTAAAGCAAGCCACCATGCTGCTTTTTCATGCGCTTTCCTAGATAATGCATCATGCCTATATCTTAGCGAGGCTATTTTATATAGCCATGACCTCTTTAGAATATGTTTAGCGCATATCGCTATATCCTCCCTCATCGTTACGTAAAGATATATTATTGTTGCTACCAAGTAGGTTGTTATGGAGGTCATATCCCATACTAAAACTGAAAGCCATCTTCCATAAGCAAACATATTAAGAATTCTTTCAGGCCTGCCGAGATCAAAAAGCACATTCATAAAAGCTATAATTAAACTAACAGCTGTTAGTAGCTCAGCCATTCTAACAATAGGTTTAAGAACTGTAACTCTTAATAGTCTAACACCAGCGGAAATAGCTATACCGGCATGGCTAACACCTATTAGAAAGACAAAGTTAGCTATATATAGTCCGTAAATAACATAGTCTCTCATACCTGTAACTCCAAGCCCATACTTTAACTGAACATACCAAGCATATAAAAACCATGCAATAGCTATAACTAATATCGATATAAACATATAGAATTTCCTTGACGTATATGTGAGCGGTCTTAATACCTTACTAAGCCCACTTTCATCGTAGCTCATTTGGATCCCCTAGCAATATAGTAAATACGGGGTTTATATCCAAGCTCCTCTTTAAGTCTGAAGGATACATTTTCCTTTATGAGCTTTGATACTTCACTTTCAGGATCGTTTAAGTCGCCAAAGTATCTAGCACCTGTTGGACATTCAACAACACATCTAGGTTTTAATCCGCGTGTAACTCGATGAGGACAGAAAATACATTTTTCCACAACTCCAGCAGGTCTAGTTGGAAGAGCGTTAGGATTCAATTCATTACTGGGTACTTCAGGCCAAACCCAGTTGAAACGTCTAGCATTATATGGGCAAGCAGCCATACATAATCTACATCCAATACATCTTCTATGATCTACCCAAACAACACCGGTTTCAAGCTTGAAGGTTGCACCTACTGGACATACCTTAACACATGGCGGATCATCGCACTGCATACATTGAACAGGTATATACCATTTATCCTCTTCAATTTCAGTATAGCATTCATCACCAACATCTATATCAAGTACGCCACGAGGTAAGGCGTAAACCTTAATATAGCTGAATCCGGAGTTTCTACCTATATTATTCTCCTTAATACATGCATACATACATATTCTACACCCGATACATTTAGATAGATCTATTACCATAGCATATTTAGGAAAAATATTGTTATTGGAGCTTCCACTATCAACTTCACCACTAAGTTTAGCGAATCCATTAAGAATTTTTGATATGAATAGGAGAATGGGAGTTATGCTTACTACTTTTAAAAAACTTCTCCTACTTACATTACCCATCAAATCACCTTAAGCTAGATTTAGTTAATGCTATGAGTAAAATAACTAGTAGTATCAATATTGGAATAACGTACTGATATTGTAGAGAAATTGGGGTTGGAACGGTTAATGGAGGCTTAAGGGTTACTTCCTCCAGCCGTGATGGACGTATTATCCATGAGGATTCCCATGTGTAGTTAATTATGGTATGAGCACTTTCACTCCATAAACTAGGCTCTCTAGCATGACACTGACTACATAGTACTGCTTTATCTTTAACTATTGTACCATTTAGTAGACAGAGAGCACCGTGACTCGGCTCAATAGGCCAGCTAACAATATGACATAGAGAACATACTTTCGGCTCATCTCCAAGCTTACTATGATTTCCTAGATATACATACCTATGACACCCATAGCAGTAGGGTTCTTGCGGTGAAACGTATGGTGGAATACTTAATGCTAGTATTAATACAATACAAAGCCCTAGAAGTAAAGCTATAATAAGACGGGGATAGTCGGTAAGTACTTTAACAACACCACTCATAAAATCACCTCCTATAATTATTAATAATCATAATTACACCCCACTTAGAGATTTAGAGATAAGTTCAGTTAAATCACATATAGATATTTTCTCATCAATACCCTTAATTCTTGCAGCATCCTCAAGCATTGCTAGACAGAATGGACATTCAGTAATTACTCTCTCCACGTTCAAACTTGTAAGCTCCTCAAGTCTTACAACACTAATCCTCTTCTCTTCAGGTACTTCATACCAATAGTTTGCACCACCTCCCCCACAGCAAAATGTCTTCCTCTTTCTATTCTTAGCCTCCCTAATCTTTAGCCCTGGAATTTGTTTTAAAATGGCTCTAGGCTGACTATATATGTTATTGTATCGTGCTAGATAGCATGGATCATGAAGTACTGCTACAGTATTTACTGGATTACTTAACTTGATAGCTCCATGACTTATAAGATTTTCAATAAGCTCAGAGTAATGATAAACCTCAATGTTTAGTAATCCAAGTTTCGGATATTCATTTTTTAACGTGTTGTAGCAGTGCGGGCAAAGAGTTAATACTTTCTTAACGCCATATTTCTTAAATAATTCAATATTGTTTAACGCTATTTCCTGAAATCTACTTTCCTCCCCTAGCCTTCTTGCAGGATCACCGCAGCATGTTTCCTCAGCTCCAAGTACTGCAAAACTTATATTAGCACTTTTAAGAATGTTTATGAGAGATTCTGTAATTTTAATAGCTCTACTATCGTATGAGGCTAAACATCCAATCCAAAGTAAATACTCAATATTGGAGCTCTCCTGAATAGTTTTAACATTTAATTTAGCTGCTAACTCTTGTCTATCCCACTGCGACATTCCTAAGCTATTTGAGGAATGAGCTAAATTACTTAGTAAATCGCTTTTCTTCTTATCAAGTCTAGAGTTTCCTACAAGCCATCTTCTAAGATCAACTATAAAATCTACATGACCTATCCATGCAGGACATGTAATCATGCATTTCCCACATGTTGTACATGACCAAACCTCATCTTCAGATATTACTGAGCCAATAAGTGCTTCAGCTTCTCCACTTATGAGTTGTTTTTTTAGTTTTTGGATTATCATTCTAGGCTTTAAAGCTCTTCTTGAAGCTACGGCGGGGCAAACCTCATCACATCTTCCACAATTAGTGCAGGAGTCAACCATAAACCTTCGGGGCCAATCAAGATCCCAAACATTACCTATCCCAAATCGAACCTTCTCCATCGCTTCAGGATTGCTTAACAGCTCAGATAGTAGAAATGGAGTTATTAATGATCCTAGTGGCTTATCAGATTGAATAGCGACATTCCCCGGTACAGCTAGAATATGCCACAGTTTGGAGTATGGAATAGCTGCTACAATAATGCATGCTGCAAGAATATGTGACCACCAAAACAATGTATGAAGAGCTACTGCGATATTGGTCGGTATAGTAGCTAAAGGTGATGAGAGAATAGAGCCTATAGGAGACCATATGGATGAATATGGAGAAAATACAAGTTTAAAGCTTTCAGTTAATAATCCTGAAAGCCCAAGATACAATAGAGCAACTAAAGCTATAATATCTTCTAGTCCAGTTTCAAGCTTCCAAGGCTTAATCACTACTCTTCTAATTAATGCTAGACAAACACCTACAATAAATAGAAAACCGGAAATATCCATGATCAAGCTTGAATAGCGAAAATAGGAATCTTTAAAAATTAGTACTAATGGGAGATTTAAATTAAAAAGAAAAGGAAAACCGAGAACAACTTTCCCAAATAGAAGTATCAGAAAACCATACATAATTAGAAGATGTGAAATACCGATGTAGGGATCACTTAATACCCTACCTTGAAGAAGAACATCCCTTAAAAACCTAGTATAGTTTCTAGAAAAATACTTAAGTTGATTAATAAACCCACTAACACCATAAACTCTAACCCTAATGTAAAAACCATAAGTAAACATCACCAACGATCCAGTAGCCAAAATATACATTATCGTTGGTGATGGAGGGGCTAGATCCATAGCGAAGCTAGGTTAACTCAACCTCTATATAAATTTTTCCAAAACCTAATAGGACGTGGCAACTTAAGGTTTATATTTTCTGTTGTTAGTTATTTCATGTTGAGTATTAGGTTTCTGGTTGAGAGTTTAGGTGTTTTGAGAGGAATAAGTTTCGTTAGAGCTTAAGATTCTTTAGCATTCTATATTCAGCTTTCAAGTCTTAGGAGGGCTGCTAGAGCATTATTGAGGTTATAGGGTCTCTAAGACAGCTGTTGGAGGTGGGTTAGGAAGTTTAGTGGGAGGATTAATGTTAAATCTAGGATTGTTAGGAGGCTTATAGCACTTGATGAGACGTGCGTTAAGGTTAATGGATTGGAGTATTGGGTTTATGCAGCATTGGATGTTGATAGGAATGAGATCTATGAGGGTTTATCATCAGAAATATTCTTACCACCAACAATTCATAGATGAAGTTCTAAACTACTGTATTGGAGGACCAGAATTCATCGTTGATAATGTTTATGGCTTAACATGCATTGGAGGAGTTAGGATTAACATACAATACAAAGCCCTTTCGGCGATAGAAGTCTAGTGGAATCAGTATACTCATCATTCAAGAGAATAAAAGTATTCTTCAACAACACAGCATCAAACCCCACTAACAAAGCGAGAGATTCAGAAGATCAACACTATGCTGGAACCTACTCATAAAGCTATTCATACTATACTACAACCACCTAAGGAGGTGAGCTTAAGTTGCCACGTCCTCCTAATATAGTTTCATAAACTTATGCGTGAAACAATATTGAAGCTTCTAGTTTTTATTCTATCAAATAGCTTATTACTATGCTTGAATGTTGCTTAAACATCACTTAAAGCTCTTCCACCTTCCATAGGCTTAAGATGTGAAAATTCAATAATACTCCACCCACCATTACTTAACCCTAAAAACTACATACAAATTAAGCAAAAGAACTTAAATATTTGAACACACTTCTTCCAACACCATTTATTCCAGCTAAGATAGTGGGCTTTCCAATATTATTTTTGTATAATGCTTAAATATTAATGTAGTATAAACGTATTTATGGCTGAGCTAACAACTACTGATCTAATACTTAAAGTTTTGTCCAAGTATAAGTTATGTAGTAAATGTCTTGGTAAGCTCTATCATGATATTGGATATATTGATGATGAGGAGAAAGGAGAATCAATAAAGATTGTTTTATATATGGAGGCACATAAACATATTCAAGAAGGCAACTATAATTATGGAGTGGAACTCCTTAAGATACTGTTTGAAAATAGCAATTTCTATCCGGCATACTTAAGCTTAAAGGAGCTTAACATAAATGTGGAAAAGAAGGAGTTTCTATGTGATTTATGTACTGGAAAAGTAGATTTAAGTAATCTTAAAGAAGAGGTTGAATAAAGCGTTGATAACAATGTATCGAAAACACCTCTATAATAAGTATTCAGTCATAAATAAAATCCAAATGTTCCTGCAATTTAACGATTTAGTAATGTATTAGTGAGTAAAGTAAGTAGTGTTAAGTTAAGCCTTAATCCTGTAAGCTTACTAATACTAACTTAACAGCGTCCTGTAAACTTAAGCGTGGCGTCCTAAGATTCTAGCTTGATTGATTAAACAGCTTCTCATATAGCTGTTTTAGGTAGCATTCAGCCAATCAATTCTAAAACAACTTAAGCCTAAATCTACAAATCCCTAACCAGAATCGCTAAGTATAACTATATAACTACAACCACAGCTTAAAGGATACGGAATCACGCTGTTCTTGAAAGACTAACAGGATATTCTAATGGAGATTTAACGATACTGATCGGAAAACTTTATGTAAACTCCTCCTGAATTAGTTGAATAAGATTTTTCCTAATATTAAGGAAGGAATCACTAAACATGTTTCTAGGTTTCGGTAATATTGTTGAAAGATCTATCTCCATCTTTACTGCTGCTGGTCTTTTTGTTAAAACAATTACGGTATCGGCGAGAAAAACTATTTCCTCAACATTATGGCTTACGAATACTGTTGTTTTCCTATATTTCTCATGAATTTTAAGAACTTCAAGCTGAAGATAGTATCTTGTTTGAGCATCGAGATTTGCAAAAGGCTCATCCATTAATAGAATATCAGGATCTATGGCTAGAGCTCTTGCAAGACATGCTCTAGCCTTCATACCTCCAGATATTTCATGGGGGTAATAGTCTTTAAATTCATATAATCCTACAGCTTTAAGAAGATTATAAATAAGATCTCTACTAGATTTTTTATCAACACCTCTAACCTCTAATCCGAAGAGGACGTTCTCCTCGACGGTTCTCCATGGATATAGCGTAAGACTTTGGGGAATATAGCCTATTTTATGCTTATATGTATTAGGAGGTTCGTTGTTGATGAGTACTTTACCAGAATCTAACTTCTCAACACCACTTAAAATTCTTAGAAGAGTTGTTTTACCGCATCCGGAAGGACCTAAAATTCCAAGAAGTCTTCCCGGCTTAACAGTAAATGATATGTTACTAAGCACTTTAAGATTATTAAAGGATTTACTTACACCTACAACATTTAGTTCAGTCATAAATACTTAAACCTGCCTGACAAAGCCTTTCTGCCATTTTAGAGTTTTAATTTCAACAACTCTAACAATTCTTTCAAGAGTGAAGCCTACTACACCGATAACTAACATATATGCTGTTACTGCAGATATATCATGTAGATACCTCATATTCATTATTTGAAGACCTAAACCTGGAGGGCCAAACATCTCAGCCGCAACAACGCACATCCATCCAACACCTACACCAGTTCTAATACCACTTAGTATATATGGAAGAGAAGATGGAAGAGCAACTTTAATTAGAATATCAAGATCTCCTGCTCCTAGTGTTCTAGCTATTTCCACATATTCTAATGGTACATTACTAAATCCTAGAAAAGTATTTGTAAATATTGGGAAGAAGGATCCTATAAATATTATAATGGCTGAAGCCTCAAAATCGCTTTTGAAGGATATGAGGACGAAGGGAATCCAAGCTATTGGTGGAATTGGTCTAATAATTTCCACTATAGGCTTAACAAAAGCTCTTACTGAGTAATACCATCCGGACAATGCACCAACAGGAATACCGATTACTAGAGCTATGGCAAATCCAGCTACGAAATGGCTGATGCTATGATATGTATACATCGGGATTTTATCTACCAGTCTATATATAGAGTAAGCAACATCGATAGGTCTAGGTAAAACAGCAGGTAAAACTTGAGTTTTTGAAGCAAGCTCCCATAGCAGTATGAAGATAATAATCGATAAGAATGATAGTAGGTTGTATCTAAGCTTCATACATTACCGGCCACTAGGTACTTATAAAATTAACTTATGAAGTTTCCTCAGCAACTTCACTATATATTGACTTATTAAGTAAATCATTGATTTCCGGCTTAATCTTTATTAGACCTAAATTATACATTGCATTAGTAAACATAGTTAATCCTCCTTCAGCTCTACTTGGATCTGGATTAAATATGATTTTTGTTTTATTATCTGTAAATACTTTCATCAATACGTATTTAGTGAAGGTTGTATTGTAGCCCCAAAGCTCAGAGAGCTTTGAAGCACCGATTTCAATAGCTTCAACAGTATTTTCAGTAATGTATCTTTCAGCCTTTACATGTAGCTTAACTAGCAGCTTAGCTAACTCTGGATAATTCTCATAAAACTCTCTACTTAAAGCAAGTACACAGCATGGATGGTTTAACATCATATCACCGCTTGAAATAGCTATTTTACCAATATTTTTAATCTCGCAAATTTCAGGAGTTGGCGATGGAGTAAATATAGCATCTACCTTTCCAGCTGATAATAGCTCAACCTGTTCCTGCGGGCCGGATACTGGTTTAATATAGATGTTTGCATTAGGATCACCTAAATCTCCAGGCTTTAAACCATTGTTTTTAAGCCAGTTAATCATTATTGTATATTGAATGCTACCTGGAGGATACGTTGCAATCACCTTTCCAATTAGGCTTTCCGGACCGGTATAGTTTAATCCAGACTTTAATACAAGCGCTGAACCATGATACTGAGCTATAGCAACTATAATAGCTTGAGGTATAGATCGTCCGGCTTGTTTAGCCTCAAGGTACTTAGCTACAGCACTAATAGCTGGAGCTGCACCAACATACATTACGTCAACATCACCAGCTAGAAATCTCTCAACTTGTGGTGGACCGCTTGGAAACGGCTTCTCAACAACAGTTACATTATAGCCGAGCTTAGCAGCTTCAGACTCAATCCATTTCTTACTTAATATAATGAAGGCGGGTAAGTGGTGGTCTGAAGGCTGATACGAAAATTTAATAATAACATTTTTAGATCCTACCGGCTTGCTAAATATCGTGAAATATGCTACCATTAGAGCTATAAGAATAGCTATTATAAGTATAGCAGCTATTTTTACAGTTTTCAATGGGGACACCTAAAGTCTAAAGAGGGATAGGTATATAAAAATTTCTGAATAGTATATAAATAGAGCTTTTTCAAAAGCAACTGGATAAAAAAATATCCTTTTCAGCGCTGCTGGCTAATAGCACTAAACTGAGACGCTGCTATCTTTATTGATTGAACTATATCGTTTTCACATACATTAACTGAAACAAGAGGAGTATCTATAAAATCCTGAAGCATTTGACTAACTATTGGTGCTGCAACTATAGCCTTAGCTCCATCCCTAACAGCTTTCATAGCAGCCTTATATACATCATCAAGCGTATTTACAGGATAACCCTTAACCTTTATATTTAAACTAGCAAGTTCTCTTGAAGATAAAATTCTTTCAACAACCTGTCTAGTAGCCAAGAAAGCTATGAAACCATCTTTATAGTTCTCTTGGTAAACATTTTTAAAGCCATTTATAATGGCTCTCAAAGTGCAAATTCTAATACTGCTTTTCCCACTTACAACCTTCTTTAAGGTACTTAATGGAATACCTGATATGTTTGAAAAATCACGAAGTTTAATTCCTGAAATCATTAAAGCTTTTTTAAACTCTTTTCCAAACTCAGCATCCGATCTTAAAGCAGCATTAATTAATCTTTGAATTAATAAATCCATATAAAACGTTAATTATAGCCTACTTATATTTTTCACGATATTTAAGCGGTTTCCTATCATTTACTTAAATTGAAGATTGATGAAGTTAACGTTCTCAATAATTAGATGATATAACAATGTAAATATATAGATGCCAGTATATAAGTAGATTCATCATTTAGGCTTATAGATATGGAAATTTTTAAAATGTTAAAATAGCTTTACTGTTGAGCTTATTGCAAAGTCTTCATTGCTGACTAATTACTAACATACTCTTTATGAAGTTTGTAATAATTTCTCTTAATTATTTAACGATTTCCCGATGATGAAAGTCACAGCGAGAGGTTATGGAAATATTATATATGATAGTGAGCTTAGGCTAATATAAAGATAATAGCTAAAGACTTAAAGAAATTAAAATTTGGGGGTTAAATCACAAACATAAATTAAACTATAACGTCAAGAGTAGTAATCAATGTTTACCTATAGTATGAGCCATTTTCCATTTTCCATTACTAGTTCATCGTCGAAATATATTTTTCCATTAGCTCTTAAATCTTTAATCATATCCCAATGTATTGCTGAATCATTTCTGCTTAAGGTTTCACTATAACCTCTTCCTAATGCTAAATGTATTGTACCTCCAATTTTCTCATCAAACAATATTTCCTTAACGCTTCTTGTAATATTATAGTTAAGACCTATACCAAACTCGCCTATCCTTCTAGCCCCTTCATCCGTATTTAGTATTTTTCTTAAAAATACCTCATTAAATTTAGCCTTACTCTCAATAACAATACCATCTTTAAATTTTAAGTAAATATCTTCAACTATATTTCCATAAAAAACTGCTGGTATATCAAACCTTATTACTCCATTGACGCTATCTTCAATTACTGATGTAAAAACCTCCCCATCAGGCATATTTCTCTTGCCATCAGCAACTACAGCATTTCTACATTTAACGCTAAACTCTATATCAGTATCTAAGCCTAAAATTCTAACTTTATCTGTTTTATTAAGCCTATCCTTAATTTTATGTAATTCCATAGATGTTTTCCTCCAATCAATAAGGCAGGCATTAAATACAAAGTCTTCAAACTCTTGAAGAGGCATACCTGCTTCTTGCGCTAATCCCTCAGTTGGATAGTAAAAAATAACCCATCTTGTATTTTCAACACGCCAATCAAATATAGGTTTCAAAACTCTCATCCGCATACTGATTCTTGATGGATCTATGGATGAAAGCTCCTTTACATTTAGTGGAGCTTTTAAAGCAATGTAAACATCAGTATTTTTAATTTCAAACATATCGATTTCAGGGAAGAATTGAATATGTTTATCTTGAGCATACTTATAAAATATGTACTGTCTTCCAGGGATTTCAACTTTAATCCATGGATAAGCCCCCTTCATAAGAGCATTCCTATAAATTTCTAATGCTAGATCCTTAGCAGCTAAATCGGTATATATTAGTACTTTATCGTCACTCTTAACCTCTGTTGAGTATTCAAGAAGTAAATTAGCTATCTTAGCTATCCTCTCATCAACCATTTAATTCACCAATAGTAATGTGAAATATAATTTAATATATATTTTACCAATTAGCGCATCATCTTGAAAACTTAAGCTTTATCTGGGATTCTCCCCTTATCTATGGTGATTCTATGTCTAGAGTTGTTAGGTTTATGAGGGCTGTTTATCTTAGTTATGGTTTATATATTTATTCATTCTCAGAGCGCTTCAAACACTTTAAGCTTATAGTAGGAGTAATAAATCTATTCTATTGTGGTCTTTGGCTTTTATTTCCTGATAGGAGTATTCGTAGGATATTGGGTTTTTTACTGGTTGATGATACTGATTAGATAGGCTCTAGTGAGGGGGTATTGTATATTGCCTTCAAGCCCTACTTAAGAAAGATCGTATACATGATGACTTTTGATGCTGCTAATACACTAACATCAATATTTATTAAGAGGATTAGGCTATCTGCGGCTTAAGATAACTATATTGACTGATGGAGCCCTATTATAGTGCTTCATGCGGATTCCTAACTTAAGACATGGATTATATAGACTTAAAGTTAGGAACTTGATGGAGGGATAGTACAGTTAGGATGGAGCTAGGCTACTCGATAACTACATGCGTTAAAGATGGAGCGCCGTAGGGAACATGCGGAAATGATTCTAAAATCAATAATGATGAACGAATGGTAATAGAAAAGTTAAAGCAAGAACTCATAGATAATACAATACCAATAATAAAGATGATAAAACATGCTTAAGTTTACAAGGTGGATTTAGCTAAGACAGAGTTTAAAAACTAATAGTAGAGATAACAAAACATGGATTTACTAAGTTATCCTGAGAACCTGATAATTTAGCATACTGCATCTGGCTTCTTAAGTTGCCATGTTCATCCTGCAATAAGTAAGATTTATATATTTTGGGTTTATTTCAGACCCGGGGATGTTGTGGTTAATACTGTTGTTTTGGTTAAGTTAGCTGTAGATGTTGGTCAGCTTAGAATTGATCCTTCAACGGGTAGACCTCTTATTGATGAGGCTCCGCTGAAGATAAGCGATATTGATAGGATGGCTATTGAGGAAGCTGTTAGAATTAAGGAGAGGTATGGGGGTAAAATTACTTCAATCTCCGTTTTAACGTGGGGTCCAATAAGTAAGAGAGCTTCTGAAGCTGAGATGCCTTTAAGGGAGGCTTTAGCGATGGGTGTTGATGAAGCAATACTTATCGCTGATGAAAGGCTTCTTCAAGCGGATACGAAGACGACAGCTAACGTAATTGCTGGAGCGATTAGGAAGATGGGTAATGTAGATCTCATCATTGCCGGTGAGGGGACAATAGATGGATTTTCGGGAGTGGTTGGGTCAAGGGTAAGTATGGAGCTTAACATACCCCTCATAACGTACGCTAGGAAGATAGAGTTGAAGGGGAACATATTAACTGCTGAAAGAGATCTCGAGGACTACGTCGAAGTAGTTGAGACAACAATTCCAGCAATAGTAACAGTAACGAGGGAGATAAATGTTCCAAGACTTCCAACCCTACTCCAAATAAGAATGGCTGTGAAGAAGCCGTTAAGGAGGATAGGGCTATCGGAGATAGGGGTTGAAGTAGATCCTAAAGTAAAGCCATTCATGGTTGAGGGAGTGAAGGTGAGGAGGAAAAACATAATGGTTGAGGGGAAAACTCCTGAGGAGCTTGTGGAAAACCTGATTAGGAAGATGGTTGATGAGGGAATAATTGTTCCGAAGAGGTGAATCCATGAAGATACTAACAGTATCGGATGTAAACACGGGGCTGGAGCTGCTGGGATTCTCAGAAAAAATCTCAGCAATAGTTCCTGAGGTAAAGACGGAATCATTAATAATAGGGGGATGCACAGAAAACCAGGCAAGGGAGTACATATCGAGAGGAGCTGGGAGGGTTTATGTAGTAGGGGAGGCTGACATTAAGAATCCTGAGGAGGCATCAGAAGCAATAGTAGCAGTATATAGCCAGGCAAAGCCTGATCTAGTAGCTATTAGAAGCTCAAAAAACTCTAAGGACTACGCGGCAAGAGCAGCCCATAAGCTAGGAATAGGAACAATATCCGATATTGCAAGAATTGAAGTAAGGAATGGTAAGCTATTATTTGTAAGAGTAATCCTAAGCGGGAAAGTTGTAGCATACCAGGAAGCAATAACACCAACAATAATACTTATACCACCGGGAAAATTTGAGCCGCCGAAGCCGAAGGTAGGGGAGGGGGAAGTAGTGAATGTAAAAGTAAAAACGGAGAGAAGGGTGAAAACAGTAAGGATAGAGGAGAAGAAGAAGGCAGCAGTAAAGCTGGAGGAGGCTGATCTAATAGTATCTGTAGGGAGGGGATATAGGAGCAGGGAAGACTTAAAGATAGCATTCGATCTAGCCAACGTACTCGGAGCACAGATAGGATGTTCAAGACCAATAGCAGCAGACCTAAAATGGCTGCCTGAGGAGCATTGGGTAGGTTTAAGCGGCCATAAGGTTAAGCCGAAAATGTACATGGCTACGGGCATCTCAGGCCAAATGCAGCACATAGCAGGAATAATGGATGCAGGAATAGTTATCGCCATAAACAAAGATCCAAACGCCCCCATATTCCAATATGCCGACTACGGAGTCGTAGGCGACATCTACAAAATCATACCCCTACTAACAAAACGCCTATCAGAAATAATAAAATAACCATACAATTTTTACAGAAAGAGTACATTTAAAATTCTTCATGAGCTATACATGAGTAAAAAGCCGAAATAATGAAAAGTTAGAAGTTATAATGTCAATAAAACTTCTTCGACTGCTTATAGCTTAATCCTTAATAATTGGTCTTCAATTTTAAATTAATACGAAGAATCAATGTTAAGTACTGTATGGATGAATTTTATGAAATTCGAAATTAAGTTGTAAGGCTTAAACAACATAAATTTAGACGAAGGGTAAATTAAATAGTAAATGTTTAAGTTTATTTTATCGTATTCTAATCTACACTAATAAGAGCTTTATAATGATAGGTTTTAATTTAATGTTGTTATTTAAGGATTATTCATAAACATGCCTGTAAAATATGTAGCTTCACATTATAACTTGAGTATCTGATCATCTCTACCATGGTATTATCCCTCTAGAACCCAATTTTAATCCTTCATTTATCATATCCTACTAAACATCACTACTACTGATTTAGAGATCCTTAATGAACTATCATTAACAACTTTTAAATAATAACTTGGGCATATTGGTAACAGAAACACTTCATAAATCTCCTAATTAACTAAATAAGCATGTGAGGTTTAGAAATGAGCTTAAAAGCTAAGGTTGCAGAGCTATTAGTTTAACAGTAAGAAATATAAGTTAAACACTGTATACAATCTAACTCGTGGTTTAATGCTTAGACATGTTGCAATCATTGGTGTTGGACATTCAAAATTTGGAATTAGGCAAGATGTAAATGTTAACGAGCTTGCGTTTGAGTCTGTTAAACCTGCAATTGAGGATGCAGGAATTAGTAAAAGAGATATTGAACTTATGGTTTTAGGGTCTATTGGTGTCTGGTATGAAGAACCACTACCAGCAGTAAGTATAGCTGAGTATTGCGGTTTATCAGGTATAGGTTTACTTAGAACTGAAGCTGCATGCGCAACTGGTAGTGCTGCGTTTTTCACTGCGTACTCCGCTATTGCAAGTGGTCAAGTTGATATAGCTCTTGTTGTTGGTGTTGAAAAGATGAGAGAGGTTGATACTTTAACTGCTATTGAGCTTATGGGTAGAGCTGGATGTTACTTATGGGAGTTTCACAATTTTGGTGTAACGTTTCCAGCATACTATGCACTACATGCAACTGCCCATATGGCTAAGTATGGAACAACGGAGGAGGATTTAGCATTAATAGCTGTGAAAAACCATAAGTATGCAGCTATGAATCCTAATGCTCAATTTAGAAAACCCATTACTGTAGATGATGTTTTATCATCAATGGTTATTGCTTGGCCTCTTAAACTATATGATTGCTGCCCGATAACTGATGGCTCTGCTGCTATTATACTGGCATCAGAGAATAAAGTTAAGGAGCTTAAAATAGATGCTCCAGTATGGGTTGCTGGGATAGGATACTCATCAGATACTATAAATCTAAGTAAGAGGTCTAGTTATGTTGGGCTATATCCTACAGTTAAAGCGTCTGAAATGGCTTACAGAATAGCTAATATTGAGCCAAAAGATGTAGAGCTAGCAAGTGTTCATGATTGTTTTACAATAGCTGAGCTTATGGCTTATGAAGATCTCGGATTCTGTAAGAAGGGTGAGGGCGTAAAGCTAATTAGGGAGGGACAGGTTGAAATTGGTGGTAAAATACCGGTAAATGTTGATGGAGGACTTAAAGCAAAGGGTCATCCAATAGGTGCAACAGGAGTCTCAATGATTGCTGAGTTGACGAAACAATTAAGAGAGGAGGCCGTTGAAAGATCAAGACAAGTAACATTTAGAAAATATATAGCCTTAGCTCATAATGTTGGCGGAACTGGACATTACTGCTATGTAACCATATTGAGAAGGTAGCTTTTATGTCAACTATACCAACTCTAAAATCTAAGCCTATGTATTTAAGCTATGATATTCCAATAAGTAAGACCAAACAATTTTGGGATGGTCTTAAAGAGGGTAAGGTGCTTGCAACAAAATGTAAAAGATGTGGGACACTAAACTTTCCACCAGCAACAGATTGTCCAAACTGCTATTCCTCAGATATTGAATGGTTACCTCTAAGTGGTGAAGGGGAAGTTGAAACATTTACTCACGTCATAGTTAAGCCTCAATCATTTCAAGAATACGAACCCTACACAATAGCTATAGCTAAGCTTAAAGATGGTGTAAGGGTTTTAGCATGGCTTACAGGCACATCAATAGAAAATATAAAAGTTGGAATGAAAGTTAAGCTACAGGCTAAAATACGTCAGGAAGGGGCATTAACCTATGAATTTACACCGATTTAATTAAACATAACAACTTAAGGAGTTAAATATAATATTATTATGTTGATTGCTAAATCTGGTTAACAGCTCTCCACAAACCTAAACATCTACAACTACTTAAGAAGATGAACTTAAGTTGTCACTAATTTTTAAATATCAAAGCTAAAGTTTACATGGATAGTTGACTTGGGGGAAATCTTTATATAATCCTAAAGTAATTCGTCTTGAGTTAGGAGGTTATTTTATGAAAGTTGAGGATGTTAAAAATATTGTTGTTGTTGGTTCTGGAGTTATGGGTCATGGTATTGCTCAAATTGCTGCAACCGCCGGGTACGATGTTGCAATGATTGATGTAAGCGATGAGATTTTAGCTAAAGCCATTGAAAAGATAAAATGGAGTCTTGAAAAATTTGCTGAAAAGAGGAGAGTTAGACCTGAAGATATATCCCTCATCCTCTCACGCATTAAAACAACAACAAGCCTGGAGGATGTTGCTGGAAATGCTGATGTAGTCATAGAGGCAATACCTGAAAAGATCGAATTAAAGAAGGAGCTGTTCGCTAAACTTGACCGGTTAACCCCTAAGCATACTCTCCTAGCAACCAATACTTCAAGTCTAAGCATTACTGAAATATCAAAAGCTACAAGTAGACCGGATAAAGTTGCTGGAATGCATTTCTTCAATCCACCACAGTTAATGCCGCTATGTGAAGTAATTAAGGGCCAGTTTACAAGCGATGAGACAATAAGTACCATTGTTGAGCTTGCCAGAAAGATGGGTAAAACCGTTGTCATATGTAGGAAGGATGTTAGAGGCTTTATAGTAAATAGAGTTCTTGGAGCAGTATTTAATGAGGCATTTTGGACTGTATATCGAAAGGAATCTACAATAAAGGAAGTTGATGCATCGATTAAGTATAAGGCAGGTTTTCCAATGGGTATATTTGAGCTTGCTGACTATGTAGGGCTTGATGTATTAGCAAATGTTGCAAAAGTTATGTATGAAGCTTATGGTGAAAGAATGAAGCCATGTCCATTAGCTGAGCCTCTACTGAATGAAGGTAAACTTGGTCAAAAAACCGGTCAAGGCTTTTATGACTGGTCAACTGGTAGACCAAGGATAGAGTTCATGCTTGCAGGAAAATACGATATAAATAGAGTGTATAGTATAGCGGTTAACGAAGCTGCTTGGTTAATATATGAGGATGTTGCTGACCCAGCAGATATAGATACTGGCATGAAGCTCGGCGCCGGCTGGCCCTCAGGACCCTGCGAATTGGGGGATAGACTGGGTCTAGATGTAATATTAAGTAAACTAAAGGATATGTACTCAAAATATAATGAAGAAATGTATAAGCCATGCCCCCTTCTTGAAGATTACGTTAGTAAAGGCAGAATCGGAAAGAAAACCGGCCAAGGTTTCTATACCTATAAATAGGTAGGTTTCATGCCCGAGATGAAAAGGTTTGAAAACATAATTGTAAGAAAGGAAGATAATGTAGGCTGGATAATACTTAATAGACCGCATAGGCTAAACGCCATGACTATAGAGCTACTAAATGAGCTTTCAACAGCTCTGGATGAATTTGAAGCTGATAAAGATGTTAGATGTATAGTTATAACAGGTGCAGGTGATAAAGCCTTTAGTGTAGGTGCCGATGTAACAGCGTTTTCCAACTTAACACCAATAGTAGCTGTGGAAATATCAGGTAGAGGGCAGGAGGTAATGTCGAAAATAGAGAGAATCTCAAAACCAGTTATAGCGGCTATAAATGGATATGCTTTAGGTGGCGGATTAGAACTAGCTCTTGCATGCGATTTTAGAATAGCTTCGGAGGCAAGTCAACTTGGTCAGCCTGAAATTAAGCTTGGAATTATTCCAGGATGGGGAGGAACACAGAGGCTTCCACGAATAATTGGTTTAGCAAAGGCTAAAGAACTGATAATGTTAGGTGATAGAATATCTGCTGATGAAGCATTAAGAATTGGATTAGTACATAGAGTCATTCAGGTAAATAAGTTTGAGGAGGAGGTTAAAGCATTCGCGAAAAAGCTTGCTGACGGCCCACCAATAGCATTAAAATACGCTAAGCATACATTAAATCTTAGTATTCAAACATCGTTGGAGGCCGGATTAAAAATTGAAGCTGAAGCATTTGGAGCAGTAATATCTTCAAAAGATGTTATTGAGGGTATAACTGCATTCTTTGAGAAAAGAAAACCAGAATTTAAGGGAGAATAGAAAGTTAACCTAGCCCTAATAAATCCACTCCAAAAACCTTTTTTAAGAGTTGCCTTATGGTTATCATTCTCTGAATCTCATTAGTTCCTTCATAAATCTTCATAATCTCAGCATCCCGTAGAAGCATATCCACATAGTTTTCAACAGCTACCCCATAGCCTGCATGAATATTTATTGTCTTTATGGCTGCTCTTTCAGCTACCTCAGTTGCATATGCTTTAGCTATTGAGGCAACAAATACTGCTTCAGATCTTCCTTGGTCCGCTAGATATGCTGCCCAATATGTTAGAAATCTTGCTGCAAGCAGTTCTGTAAGCATATCTGCAAGATAAAACTGTATTGCTTGATATGAAATTATTGGTCTCTCGAAAACATTACGTTGAAGAGCATAATTTAACGATTTTTCAAATGCGTTTTGAGCAAGTCCAACAGCTTGCGCAGCCACGCCTATTCTTCCATGATCATATGTATCCATAAGTATTTTAAATCCTTCACCGATTGGTCCAAGTACATTTTCCTCAGGCACTTTAACATCATCGAATATAACCTCAGCGGTATGGCTTGCTTTTAATCCAACCATTTTCATTCTTGAAGATGAAACCCCCTTCCAGTCTCTTTCAACAATGAAACATGTAATACCTTTCCATCTCTCCCTTCTACTTGGTGGAGGACTTGTCCTAGCAGGTACAAGATAATAATTAGCTACATCACCACTAGTTATGAATATCTTTCTACCTGTAAGAACCCAATGATCATTAACCTTCTTTGCTGTAGCCTGCATTCCCGCAGGATCACTTCCGCCGCTTGCCTCTGTCGATGCATGTGCAGCAAGTTTTTCACCACTTGCAATAGATGGGAGATATTTCCTTTTCTGATCCTCAGTACCGTATTTTAGTACTGGATACGTAAATAATCCATGAACCAATAAATACGTTGAGAGCGCTGGATAAGCTCTACATAGCTCCTCACACAATAAAACCATCATTAAGTTATCTCCACCTTGACCGCCGTATTCTATAGGTATATCAATTCCAAAAAACCCTTGCTGAGCTGCTTTTTCATGAAGATCTCTTGGAATTGTCTCTGCTTTCTCCATTTCAGCAACCCTTGGAATAACTTCCCTCTCGACAAATTCTCTTACAGACTTCCTAAAAATTTCATGTTCAGGCTTAAACTCCAGTTTAAAATCATTAATGGATGAAAAGGGTAAAACCAAAATAGCTCACCAACAGCTAAATCTATAATTTAATTTAAACTTTATGGTTAAAATAAAGTAGTATGGCAGCCTAGGTTTATGCTTTAATCGTTTAGTTTTTACTTTATGTTTAAAATCTAGCGTTTTTGGGAGGATTAGGGTTTTATTTTGAGCTTAAGGTTTTTAATTAACACTTGCATTCAGTTTTAAGCTGAATATGATGCTACTATTATCAAATACCTAGCCCTATCCTTAACTGTATTATTCTCTCCATTAAGTTTCTAGCCTCAACTGTATAATCCATGCTTTAGGTTAAGAATCTTGTACGAATCCCTGCAATACGGAGTACCATCAATCAATATAATTACATTTGAACCGCAAATAGCCTTAACTTTACTTAATGAATATTAATGATGTTAGTGTATTAACAACGTTGAAAGTTATCATACATATAATCTTCCTTAAATACGGCTCGAAGACAACATACAATACCCTCCCCCTAGAGCCTATCCTAATCAGTATCATCAACCAGTAAAACCTTAACATCTCTACGAAATACTCCCATCGGGAAATAGAAAACCTAAAGAGCTTTGTGGCTTAATTTCGGACCTCGTAAATTTACACGTATAATAGAAGCGAAGAAATTCAATATTTTCCTTAATTCGTACCGATTTATATGAAAAGCACGAATATCGAGCGTTAAGCCACAAAACTCTTAAAGATCTAAACCATAATATAATAGATTTATGACCTAAATATTATAAACTTAAAATATCTGAAGCAGCTCTCGAGGATATGAACGAAATATATTAAGACCATAAACAACTAAGATAAATGGAGTTCTCTCCCAACAAACCTAACAACTCTAGACATGAAGCCACCATAAATAAGGAGGAAAACCAAATAAAGCTTAAGTTTACAAAGCGGGCTAGGGATTAGAAAACTTTTTATAAGGAAAAGTATTGAACGAGACATGGCAGAATTGAAAATTGTCGAGAATATATTAAATGGTGATAAGAAAGCAATAGCTAAAGCAATATCAATTATAGAGAGTTTCAAACCTGAGGCATACGAGATACTTAAAGCGTTAAGGGAAAGTTATGGAAAATCCCACATAGTAGGTGTAACTGGACCTCTAGGAATTGGTAAAAGCACACTTATAGATAAATTAATATCAGTATACAGAAAATCAAGATATAGTGTTGCTGTTATAGCTATTGATCCTACAAGCCCATTTACTGGCGGGGCTCTGCTTGGTGATAGGGTTAGAATGCAGAGACATAGTATTGATGATGGAGTTTTTATTAGGAGTATGGCTACAAGAGGTGGGTACGGTGGCATCGCAAGAGCATTAGGCCCAGCTATTAGGATTCTTGAGGCAGCAGGCTTTGATACTATAATAATTGAAAGTGTAGGTGCTGGGCAGCTTGATGTAAATATAGCAAACTATTCACATACAGTTTTACTTGTACTTGGACCTATGCTTGGTGATGAAATTCAGTTTATGAAGTCAGGCATAATGGAGGTTGCAGATATATATGTTATAAACAAGTCTGACAATCCAAATGCTGAGTTGGTAGCTATGATACTAATGGAACTTCTTAAATATAGAAAGCATGAAGGGGAATGGATACCTCCAGTAGTAAAAACTATTGGTTTAACTGGAGTAGGGGTGGAAGAATTGTATCGTCAAATTCAAACTCATAAAGACTTCCTTCATAAAACCAAAATCTTTACAAAGCTTAATGAGAAGCGCCTTATGTCCGAGCTTACGGATAATGTTATCTATGAGCTAAACACGATTATTAGAGAGAAGCTATATAAAGACTTGGAGGTTAAAAAAGTGATAGAATCTTATATGAAGTTTGAAATAACATCATACGATGCCGTTAAGAAAATTATTAAGCTTCTACCAAGAATATTTTATTCATCCACAAATTCTTAACATGAATACTATTAATAATGTTGTAGTTTAACTATATCATAGTATTTAGCAAGTCCCAATTAGTATCTTAAACCTATACTATTATTGATTCTATTGCTATTTTACTTTTCTAGCTTAATATGTAATTTCATAGTTTATAATTTCAGACACCATGTGTGGTGGCCATTATAAATCCCTAAATTACTTGTTTTTACGCACTATCTGCCTTATGAATTTAGCTATTTCTGGAATTGTTGTTCCCGGAAGGAAAACCTCCTTCACACCGTAGTCTTTTAGAAGCTTAACATCCTCAAGAGGAATAGTGCCTCCAACTATTACTATAACATTATCAACTCCTTTCTCCTTTAAGATTCTCAAAACTTCCGGTACTAGAACGTCATGTGCTCCTGAAAGAATGCTTAAACCTATCACATCAACATCCTCCTGAATAGCTGTTTCAACTATTTGTTCAGGCGTATTCCATAATCCAGCATATATAACCTCCATCCCTTCCTCAGCAAGCCCTCTAGCTACAATCTTAGCTCCTCTATCATGTCCGTTAAGTCCAGGTTTAGCTATAAGTACCCTAATCTTCTCCTCCATATCTTCACCTAGAAAATAGTTGGTTCACGATACCTTCCGTAAACCTCCTCAAGTACGCGCATAACCTCCCCTATTGTTGCTTTAGACTTAACAGCTTCAAGCACTACTGGAAATAGAAACTCGTTTTTCTCAGCTGCTTTTCTCAACTTATCCAATACGTAATTAACTTTCTGCAGGTCTCTATTCCTCCTAAAGTCGCTTAGAAACTTTCTTCTTTCATATTCAAGTTCTAAAGGTATTTTTAGGGGTTTAAAGTCGTATTTTAGCTCAGCTGGTTGAAGTATATTAACTCCAACTTTCTCCACCTCTCCCTTCTCCATCTTTCTTCTGTACTCATTTGCTGATTTTGCAACTTCAACAAGGAAGTATCCATTCTTTATACACTCTATAACTCCACCCATTCTCTCTATCTTCTCTATCTCACTCCATGCTCTATTCTCCATTTCATTTGTTAGCCACTCTACATAGTATGCTCCTCCTAATGGATCAATCACATCAGCTACGCCAGTTTCATGCGCTATAACACGTTGAGTAAGAGTTGCTATTCTAGCAGCTTTCTCAGTAGGAACGCAGATCGCTTCATCAAACGAGTTTGTATGTAACGACTGCGTCCCCCCTAGAACTGCAGCTAAAGCCTGTATTGCTACTCTAGCAATATTAAGCTCTGGATACTGATACGTTAATGTATGTCCCGCTGTCTGTGTGTGAAATCTAAGAGTTAAAGACCTAGTTTTCTTTGCATTAAATCTTTCACGCATAATCCTAGCCCACATACGTCTAGCAGCTCTAAACTTCGCTATCTCCTCAAAAAAGTTATCTCCACATGCGAAGAAGAAGGAGAATGTTGGTGCAACATCATCAACATTTAACCCTGCTTCTATGCATTTCTCAATGTAGGTTATGCCGTTAGCGATTGTCCATGCAAGTTCCTGAACAGGCGTAGCTCCTGCCTCCCTTATATGATATCCGCTTACACTAATTGGATGCCACTTAGGAGCGTTCTTAACACAAAACTTTATAATATCAATAACAATATTGACATGAGGCTCAGGGGGAAATCTATACGATTTCTGACCTATAAACTCCTTAAGCATATCATTCTGCGTTGTACCGCTAACCTCAGCTAAAGAATATCCTTGAGCTTCAGCTAAAGCAAAATGACATGCAAGAATATATATTGCTGGAGTATTTATAGTATAGTTTACAGTAACCCTGCCAATAGGTATTCCCTCCCAAAGCTCCTCCATATCCTTAATGCACGATACAGAAACACCACATCTACCAACTTCTCCTCTCGCCAATGGATCATCCGAATCATATCCTAAAAGTGTTGGATAGTCAAAAGCACAGCTTAATCCTGTTTCACCATGAGCTATTAAATCCTTCCACCTAGAGTTCGTCTCTCTTGGACTTCCAAAACCGGAAAACATCCTAATAGTCCATAGTCTACCACGATACATGGTTTCATAAATCCCCCTCGTAAATGGATAATGCCCTGGATCCCCTAAGTCTCTTTCATAACTTAGATTTTTAATATCCTCAGGTTTATAGAAGCGTTTAACCTCAATACCGGATAGTGTTTCAAACCTATCCTTCCTTTCAAGACCCTTTTTAGCTCGTTCCCTCTCTTCCCTCTCCAGCTCAATTTGTTTTAGTACTGTATCACCTACAGAATTCATAATTAATTATATGTTATAAGTATTTAAAACTTTCCATAAATAGAGCGGACCTGACAACTTAACATATCGTATCTGAATTCCTAAGTTGCCACGTCCAATAGAGCTGCCCAACTACGTTCTTTGATTATTTCTCTTTATACTTAGGAGGTGGGATATTAGGGTTTATGATATTGGTTTCTTAATGTTCAGATTATATTGGATTTTATGAATCTTAATTCAAGACTTAGTGGTTTTGGAGGTCCTCTAGGCTATGTGTGGAGGCATTGGTTTTAGGGCTAGCTTAAGGTATGCTGGGAATCATCCCTCTTCAGCGTTAGAATTCCTAAATCTACACTATCAGGAACAGAATGTGGAGAATGTTTTGAAAATTACTCGTAAAGTATTCAGTAATAGACTTAACAAAGCTCTCTAACTGGTTGATAGGGTTGCATGAACTCTTCCTCGACGTGATGTAGGAAATGGAGGCACACATTCCCAGTCCACGCTCTACTAACAAATTCTGAAGTGGAGTTTATTAGAGGCATGAGGGTGAGATTCTGTTAGTGATGGAGTATTCGATACTAAGCCTACACTGAACACGATAGCGTCTAGGAGATATCCATCATAAAGAGGGAATTAACAAGCCAGGATATGGAACAAGGATAAAGGATTGAATGTATGATGAATTATTATACTCATATAGAGGTGTTGGAAAGGAGTATTCGGAGCATTATGAGTGAGACTCATATGAACATGAGTGAGTCAAAAGAATCATAATATGAATCAGAATACTCCTAGAATCATAATATACTGCTAAAATACTTCAATTCTTTAATGAAAGTATTAGTTTATCTTGTTCTTATACTCATTATTTCACTATGTAGTTTATGTAAAACATCCTGGTAATCAACTCCTCCCCTCTCTATTAAATCCATTATTTCTTCAAGTTTTCTCGTTGTTTCCTCAGATACAAACTCATTAAACTCATGAGAAAGATACATGTAAACCATGTATCCCTTCTTTGTTGAGATTATGTTTCTTTTAGGACTTTCTCTTATATACCCTCTTTGAAACAGTGTCTCCATGATTTTAGCATATGTTGATGGTCTTCCTATTCCTCTACTTTTCATTAACCCTATTATATCGCCCTGTGTTAAGAGATTGATTGTTGGTGCTTTCCAGTTTTGTACATTTATTACCTTTATTACTCCCTCCTTAATTTCCGGTATTAAATGAAGAGGTTTTATGAGGCTAAAGCCTGGTTTAACTATATGTATGTAGCCCTCAACCCTCTCAACATGGTCTTCAACAACTATTTCGCATTTCTGCCTTACTACTTTTGTAGGCGTCATTTGACTTGCAATAAACCTTTTAAATATAATATCATATAGTGCTAGATGCTCATCTGTTAATCTCTTAGCAAGTCTTATGATGCCCAACGCTAACAATTGTTTGAGCCTTGTTGAATCTATAGGTCTTGTTGGTCTTATACATTCATGAGCACCTTCCTTAGACCATTCACGTGGTTTAAAGAATTCCTCGCCAAACTTATCCCTTATATACTCCCACGCTATATTCTGGCCGATTGAAGAAACTCTTATACTATCAGTTCTATGATATGTTATTAAACCTACTTCAAATAAATCCTGCGCTAAGGACATAATTTTATCAACACTAAACTTTAATGTTATTGCAGCCTCGTTAAGTAATGAATCTGTTGAGAATGGTGGCGGTGGATTAACTTCTTCATCCTCTTTAACAACCTCTTTAACTACACATGTTAAATTCTTCAATTTATCAATCTCCCTTTTAACTTCGTCATGTTTCATTAATGGCTTTTTTAAAACTATTTTAACTCCATTCTCTAATGTAAGCTCAAAGAATTCTTGAATATTTTTCCTAGCTTCAGTTGTTCTCTCAACAATCCAGCCTAAAACAGGGGTTTGAACCCTTCCAGCTGATAACCGGTAATTATTAAACTTAGACCATAGTTTTTTACTAAGCTCGAAGCCAATCCATCTATCTTCAATTCTCCGCACTATTTGCGCCTCTACAAGTTTATGGTTAATGTCACGCATATTTTTTAAGGCATTTATCAATGCTCTCTTTGTTACTTCATGAAACTCAACTCTTTTAATCGTGGAAGTATATAGTGTTAACATTTGTGCAATATCCCATCCTATCTTCTCCCCTTCAGCATCAACATCTGTTCCTATTAGAACCATGTCTGTTTCCAAAGCTACATGTCTTAACGCCTCTATAATTTTCATTTTATCCTCTAAGGGGGACTGACAGAATAAGCATTTATCTATCGGCTCTGTAAATGTTTTTTTACATGTTAAACATCTCTTAATAGTAATGTATGCTGGTATAAATCTTCCATCAATACTTAACACACCATATAAACTACTACCTCCTAAATCGTAAGTTGGGACATCAAAGATATGTCCTCCACTAGCAGCTATGTTAAGAACTAGATCTCCAGTACTTACTTCATAAACGGTTAGCCCATGAATAGTTCTTTTACTGGGTTTACCAAAAAATTTTGCTATAGTTCTTGCCTTAGTAGGTGATTCAACAACTAGAAGTGCTGTTTTAGCTATATCTCTAAATTCTGGACTTATTATACCCTCCATTAACTTTTTTATCGTAGTTCTATCATTATCCACAGCTTCTAATATTTCAGTAATACTGACATCCTTAATATTCTTCCAATTTATTTCTTCAACATACCATTTAGTCTCCCTCATCAATCCATTGAATGCCTTTTCATCATCAATAATAACTATAGAAATACCTTTCGATATACCTCCAAGATATAGTCTTGAAGTTCTACCTGATGCTTGAATATATGCAATAGCATCTGGAACTATAAGGTATGGCTTACCTAATTCAGAGCTTATTGATAGGTAAGGTGCCAACTTAATTTTCTCCTTAATATCCTCTCTCCTTACTAAATTTGTTAGAAATGAGATTATTTCAGAGATCTTCTCTCTAACTCTTTCAAGAAAACCTGTAAGTTCAATACCCTGTTTCATAGCATCAACTATTTTCTTCATATCATCTCCTCTAACGATTGACATTAAGCTTCTAAGATCCATTATATATCTATCCACTAAATCCTGTTCTTTCTGTTCCAGCAGTTCTCTTAGATTTGCAAGTAGTATTAATGCACGTGAAGGTTTAAACTCCTCCTGAATGTCGAGACTAATTTTAAACTTTGGAACCCCGGCAAATATGGCATATCTAATTCTATGTGGTATATCAATACCTCTAGCTAATGGACTTCTATAGGATGCTAACCCAACTAGAACATCATATTTGCCAGCAGTAAAATCCTCTATAAGTCTTCTTTTAGATTTAGTATAGATACCGGCACTAATGCCGTTTTCTATAAGTTTTATGTAAAGCTTCTCAGCATACTCCATCCCTTTATCCATTGGAGTGAATATAATGCCGCCGGAGCCAAGTTTTCTTACAAGATCAACGACTTCATCTTCAACTGCATGTATGTCTTTAACATATATATCCTCTATATTTCTAATAAATTCTACTTTAGATCCTACCTCAAATCCTAACAACTCGTTAAATAGCTTAACCCTCTTAGTTCTTTTAGCTCTAGTGGAGGCTCCTGAAACTATGAGGATTCCTGTTTTCGTATTCTTTAAGAAATTATTAATTGATTCTCTAGTACGTTCAATTTCGGATTTTAAACTATCTATTTCTTCAGATGTCTTTTTTTGCTTTTGAAGTCTTGAAAGCTTAACTCTTAGATCTACAAGTTTTAAACCATTAGATACTATCTCAGGTGTTAAACCTAAGAGCATAAGTACTTTATCCACATTTTTCGAAGATTTTAGTAAAGAATCAACATCATCTACAAAAACCAAGTCAAATAAACATTTTGAAATTATGTTAAAGTTATTATTGAGGAAGCTTGAAGTAGTAATTAGTATATCAAATTCACCATTAACAATTCTATTAAGCTCCTCTCTTTTCTCCTTTCTATCTAAAACTGAATGATAGCGTAGAACTTTAATGTTTAGATTAAGCTTTTCAATAAAAGCATTAATTTTACTATAAATCTGCTCAGCTAAAATTGCTGTCGGAACAATAATGTAGCTACGTTTTCTATTTATAGCATTATATACTGACAATATAATTCCGAAAACAGTTTTACCCATACCGGTAGGAGCTATTATAGCAAAGCTTCTACCAGCTAGCGCTCTCCTAGCCCATGCTCTTTGAGCACTCCAAAGCCTACTTCCTGTGGTCTTATGGAATAACTCATCCAGCTCCTTAAGTTTAACATCAACATTAAAAACGTTGTAAAGTCTATTTAACGTATTGTAGCCTTCTAAAAGCTTATAGATATTAAACTTAAAGTCCTCGCTGCTAGCCGCCGATGATATCTTAGCTATTTCCTCATTTGGTATTGGAAAACATCTTTCACAAGGCACTCTTAATGAAAGCCTTATATCTGATATGTCTCCTCCACAATTTGGGCAAGCACTTAAAAATAAAGCTCTCATACATTACCTAAAGCCTAATCATTTTAATACTATTAAACTTTTTGTAGTATTAATTGCTAGCTTCACAGTTAATAAGAATAGATGTTTAAAACCATAGATTTAACTCTCGAATAGACTTAACAACCTAATGTACTGCATCTGCCTCCTAAGTTAATATGTTTCGTCGGATGAATGATAAGATTTAAGCTGTTCATGACAATAATGTCTTAAACCAGATACCTTCTTAAATTAATAGTGTAAGCTAGCTCATGTTTTAATGGGAAGATATAGTAGGCTGCCATACTCTTAAACCAGCAGATAAAGAAATGGATACAAATCTAAACATTAAAATCTCATAGACGTGGTTTATTTGCTGAAATGATTAGCTAAGTCTAATTAGAGAGAAGCTGAGGTTTCCAATTGTGGATGATGCATAGAAGTAAATCCAGATTTAATGATTGCTGAATAATATATCATTAACAAATGGGTTAATACTTCTCTCCCTACCTACTGTTGTATTTGGACCATGACCAGGATATATTATTGTTGTATCTGGAAGGATTTGAAATAATCTTTTTAGGGAACTTCTTAACTTCTCATCTGACCCTCCAGGAATATCAGTTCTACCTATACTACCCATAAATATTGTATCTCCACTTAGTAAGATATTTACCTCATTAATATATATACTTATACTACCTGGAGAATGTCCTGGTGTATGAATTATTTTAAGTTTAAGATTTTCAAAATCTATTTCTGGCTCATCATCAATAGCTATATCCGGAGCTGGCGGCTCATCAATATTAACTCCTAAAAATAGGTATGAGCTTACTCTAGAGTAGCTAAGCATTTCTAAATCTAGCTTATGAATTATAAATAAACCGCCTTTAGTTTCCTTTAAATTTTTAATAGCTGAGACATGGTCAAAATGTCCATGGGTAGCAATAATGTATTTAATATGAGCATCTCCAAGAGCTTTAATTATTTTATTTGAATCCCATCCAGGATCTACAACTACAGCATTATTTGTATCCTCGTTAATTAGTATGTAGCAGTTTGTTTCAAGAGGTCCAACAGTTACTTTTCTTATTTTAACAGGTCTAACCATACTCATGCTAATTTATGCTACTAGATATATAATTAACGCATTTAGTAAGGATTCTGAACAAAGTAGGAATTCATAGTGTTTCATCCACTTAACCTTTCCTCAATTAGCTAATTGAGGGCTTTCTGTTTTGTTCTTCAGAGCATCATGCTTTATTATTTTAAGCCTTAATTTTTCATTTATCGTATAGGTTGAACATCTTAGAGTTGTGGATGTTTCCTGACTAACAGCTAAGGCTTCAACCCCTCATTAACTACTACGTGAATCTTCACTTTTCCAGCTGAATTCATCATATCCATCCTCCTTAACCTATATGGCTACTATCTATATCTCATGTGAAGACTAGATTGTCTTATCCATACCTCCTTAAGTCTTCTAAGCCTTTGCAGCTACAATAATCCATACCTCTGCTCGACACCACCTAGCAGATAATATAACATACAGGTTAATCAACGACCTACCACCGCTTAAATCCTCTAGGATTAATTAGAAACATGAACACACCCCATCATCAATCAACTGCAAAACTCCATAACAAAATAAACAACAGAAAATCAAATATTTTGAACCACTCAATGTAAAGGCTTAAAAGCATGGTGATTACATATTAGTGTAGCTTCGATTAGCATAAGTCTCAGAAAACCTATTCGTAAAGATATAAGATAAGTGTATCAGTTTAGAGGTTTCCTGTCAAACTACGGAGTACTTTAAGAAATATTCTATATATTTTAAACATGAGGTTTAAATAAGATATTTGTAGTTAGTAGCTGGAAGACCTTAAATTGCTAATTCAGTAAAATAGTGTAATAACCCAGAAAGTAGAATAATACAAGCTTTGTGGCTTAATTTCGAACCTCGTAAATTTACACGTATAATAGAAGCGAAGAAATTCAATATTTTCCTTAATTCATGCCGATTTAATATGAAGAGTACGATTATCGAGTATTAAGTCACAAAACTTAATACATTAATTTGATTTTTCTATAGCATATATTAGATTGGTTAATCTTAGACCACCTATAATATGATGAAATGAATCTTTAAAGTAACGTGCATGGTCTCTAGGCTGTCAGATTTGTATGTGATGCTAAAGTATATTAGTTTAGTTAATTAAATTACTGTTGGTCACGGGATCCCAAATGAATATTGATAGAAAAGTAGAGCTTATAAGAAGGGAGCCTACAGAGGAAATAGTAACTGAGGAGGAGCTTAGAAATTTGCTTTTATCTAAAGGTAATATTAGAGCTTATGACGGATTTGAGCCTTCAGGGCTTTTACATTTAGGCTCAGGACTTCTTAGAGCAATAAAACTTCAAGATTTTATTGATGCCGGTATCCATTTTATACTCTACATTGCAGATTGGTTTGCATATTTAAATAATAAGTTCGGTAGTGATATGGATGTTATTAGGAAAGTTGGAGAATACTATATTGAAGGGTGGAAGGCTTGCGGTGTTGATATAAGTAAGGTTGAAATTAAATGGTCAAGCGATCTTGTCAAAATGCCTGAGTATTGGGAAACTTTTCTAAAAATTTCTAGGAATGTAACTATTAATAGAGTTATTAGAAGTGTAGCGGTAATGGGTAGAAGGGAAAGTGAAGTTAAGCAATTTTCCTTCCTTGTATATCCCATAATGCAGGCAACAGACATATTTATGCTTAAAGCAGATATATGTCAGCTTGGAATAGATCAACGAAAGGTAAATATACTTGCAAGAGAAATAGGGCCTAAAATTGGATTCTGGAAACCAGTTATAGTTAGCCATCATCTTCTCATAGGATTACAGGGACCAGCTAAAATGGGGGGATATGATGAGTCGGCTCAGATAGATCTTCAAATAAGTTCAAAAATGAGTAAAAGTAAACCAGAGACATGTATATATATCCATGACAGTGAGGAAGATATTAGAAGCAAAATAAGAAAAGCATACTGCCCTCCAAAACAGACAGAATTAAATCCCATACTTGAAATATGTAGGTACATAATATTTAGAAAAATGGATTCATTAACAATTAAAAGAGAGGCAAAATATGGCGGCTTACTGGAGTTAAAATCATACAATGAGCTAGAACAAGCATATAAGAATGGAGTAGTACATCCACTTGACTTAAAGATCGCCGTCGCTGAAGCTTTAAATGAAATAATAGAGCCAATTAGAACATATTTTGAAAATAATGAAAGAGCATACAAACTTTATGAAGTTGTCAAGAAGTTTGAAGTTACTAGATAAATATAGCTAACTTAAAAAACCGGAACTAACAACTAATTACTGTTAAATTTGATGAAGCATAGCAACTTAAGCTCATCTTCTCAGATGGTTGTAGTATAGCATAATATGAATAGTTTACTATTAGATTTCAGTATGTTATTGATTTGATCTTTAAATATTTTACTTTGTTTATTGGTTTTGTTGTGAATGCTTAATCCTACTAAACTTCTAATCCGCCTCCAACAGATGAATGATACTGTTAAATTAGGCTTTGGGTTTTATGAATTTACTGCATGCTAACTTGATAGTATTCAGCAGCTGTGTTAGAAACTTTATGAAAGCTCAAATAATGCTCTAATAGCTTCACTAGACTTGAAAGCTGAACATAGAGTACCAAGCCCAAAATCTTAAGCTCTAATGAAGTCTTAATCTTCTAAAAATACCTAGACTATTAACCAGAAACTTAATACTCAACACGAAATAATCAACGATGAAAAACATAAACCTTAAGTTTTCACGTCATTTTGATTGGGCTTTAGTTTAAATATTTTGAAGTATTTCAGCAATAACATAGCTAGAGTCCATCAATAAATTATTTGCTCTATACTACAACAACTAATAGGTGATTGAGTTGCCATGCCAGCTAATTATCAAAAGCCTTATTAGTCAAGCTTTACTTATTAATTTTATGAGTTTAAAAGATCTTACTGATATAACATCTTTTGAGGGGGGAATTGTACATTTAAACTTCTTAAAGCAATCACTTAAAATTAGGGCAGATTCTTTAAAACATATATCAAAATCGGATGCTGAAGAAGTAGCTGAAGTTTGTGGAGGTAAACTTGTGGATTTAAGAATTGATGAATCTACAGATTGGTGTATAAAATTTACTCCACTACCGGATTTTGAAATTTACATATTTATGCAAAGATACTCACCAGAATTTGAGGATAGTATTTTGACACTATACTCTAAAGAAGCTCTTAATTGGAATATTCCAGCTGAAGATGTTGTAGAATGGACTATTCTGTTCATAAACGCTATGATTTATGCATGTAGAAGACTTGGTAAAAATATTCCAAGAATTTCGTACTATTTATAACTTTGCATTAAGTTTTTGTATGAAGGCTACTATATTATTGTACTCCCTCCTCCTCCCAGTTTTTTCATATATAGTTAACTCATTCTTAAGTATTTTTACAATTTCTTCTTTTCTATCTTCACTAAGTTTTTCATATATATTGTAGGCTTTATCTATGTTTCCATCAATAACAAGTTTTATAACATAATCGACAATAGTAATAATAAGGGATTCTTTATTCCCCTTTATCATAACAAATCCAGAGTTGAAATCGAATTCTTCGATTCCAAACTCATCTTTTTCAGCATATTTGCTTAAAGCTTCACTACTAATTATGTTTTCCAGCCCATATGCTAATATAGCTTTATCCAACATCTCTAATGCCTCACTGCCTAAGGCGGTTATCATCTCTAAATCCTTAGTGTTTAATGGAAGTTTAAATGATCTTCCATGTATAAAGATCTCACCATGCAGACCATCAACATTCTTAGTAGGTATCTTAGCATTTACGAAACTATCATGAATCATTATAACAATATCTTCATATTTTCCATCTGGATAAAAGATCCTTACAGCCTCCTCCCACAGACCAGCATTAACTTCACCGTGAATAATTGGTCCTTCAAGAACCGGGCTGCAATATTTACAAGCTAGGATCTTGCCTACATTATTGATAGATCCAATCACATCAGTAACTTTAAACTCAGTCCAGCCAGTCTTAGTTTTAATCCTTAAACTATAGAAACTACCTACCACAATATAACCTAAGCTTTCAATACTCCTTACAAATTCCTCAGTATTCAGGGATTCTGATGAAATTCCAATAATACCCAAACTCTCACTACGCGCAGCTACTATAATTACTAAATATAATTTTAAAGCTATATATAAATTATATGCATTAATAGGCTTTACAGACTTAAACATGTTGATCATTTCACCATACAAGTAGAATTTACTTTAATAGACTAATCTTTATAATAAAGGAGGCTTCATGATTTAATACGGGAGTACATCATAATGTAATTAAATTACTTTATCGAAAACTATTTAATGTTTATTATAAGCATTAACCCATAAATATTAGGTTTAAATATAGATTTTAGAAAAGCTATAATATTATGGAAAAGCTATTTTTATACAGGTATAAAAGAAGACCACTCCTATTTTTGCAAAATGCTGTAAAGCTCATTGAGGCATGGAAAAATGGGAAAAGTAAGGCTGAAATTAGCTTTGACTTAGGATTATCAAAAACTCAGGTTGAATTAAGCAGAGATGGAGTGTTGATTGATGGATTCTTTATTGATTGGAAAACAATCAATGCAATAAGTTGTGATTTAAGCGGTAATGTATATGTGTTGGAGGAGGGAAGTATTAAAAAACTTAGTTGGTACTCTGATAAGCATTTCTACAAACTTAAACTAGTTAAACCGGATACCGCACCAACGCTTGAAATTAATGGAATTCATATGCATAGAGTTAGGGATATTACCCCATGGGAAGACTCTGCTCTTAAAGTTAAATACCTTAATATCAAAGCAAACGCTAAAGTCCTCGATATATGTACTGGATTAGGATATACCGCGATATTATCATTAAGGAAAGGGGCTGGACAAATAATATCTATCGAAAAAGATATTAACGTACTTAGAATGGCTGAATACAATCCTTGGAGTCAAGAGCTAGAGAATAAGAATATAAGTATATTTTTAGGTGATGCTTTTGAGGTTTTAAAGGAATTTGACAATTCCCTATTTAATGGAATTATTCATGACCCACCAAGATTTTCCCTTGCAGGAAACTTGTACAGCCTAAGTTTCTATCATGAACTTTACAGGGTGCTTAAGCCCAAGGGAAGTTTAATACATTATGTTGGATTACCGAGATCCAGAAGAGGTGTAGATTTCACATCTGGAGTTCTAAGACGTTTAAGAGAAGCTGGATTTAAAGCATATCGTATTAGGGAGATTCAGGGTGTTAAAGCAATTAAGCCATAGCTGTTAATTACATAAACATATATCTAAATGATTTTAACTTAGCAAGAAACATGATCTTTTATTTATAGCTTACTCCTAAGATTCTTATAAACTCGAACTTTATCTGGATTCTCTTCTCATCTACAAATATGTCTAAGTTATCAGGTTTTATTATGAGGAAGGTTTTTCATCTTGATTATTTATTGCTTATATATTTCACATTGAGAGAACTTCAGATATCTTGAGCTTTTGATTGGACGTGGCAACTTAAGGTTTATATTTTCTGTTGTTAGTTATTTCATGTTGAGTATTAGGTCTCTGGTTGAGGGTTTAGGTGTTTTGAGAGGAATAAGTTTCGTTAGAGCTTAAGATTCTTTAGCATTCTACATCCAGCTTAAGTCTTAGGAGGTAGAGCATTATTGAGGTTATAGGGTCTCTAAGACAGCTGTTGGAGGTGGGTTAGGAAGTTTAGGAGGATTAGTGTTAATCCATCTAGGATTGTTAGGAGGCTTATAGCACTTGATGAGACATGCGTTAAGGTTAATGGATTGGTTGGGTTTATGCTGGATGTTGATAGGAATGAGGTCTATGAGGGTTTATCCATCGAGAAATATTTTTACCACCAACAATTCATAGATGAAGTTTTAAACTACTGTATTGGAGGACCAGAATTCATTGTTGATAATGTTTATGGCTTAAAATGCATTGGAGGAGTTAGGATTAACATACAATACAAAGCCCTTTCGGTGATAGAAGCCTAGTAGAATCGTATACTCATCATTCAAGAGAACAAAGTATTCTTCAACAACACAGCATCAAACCCACCAACAAAGCGAGAGGTTTAGGAGGTCAACACTATGCTGGAACCTACTAATAAACTATTCATTATACTACAACCACCTAAGGAGGTGAGCTTAAGTTGCCACGTTCTTTTGATTTGTAGAAACCTTTATTATGGTTTAGTATTAAGCTTCTATTGCTAGGAAGGGTACTTATAGGAATGCTTGGATTTTGCTAATTGATGAAGTACTAATTAAGGTAAGCTCTGGAGAAGGTTTTGTATATTGTCTTCAAGCCCTATCTAAGAAAAATTGCTTCATGACGACTTTAATGTAGCTAATACATTAACATCCTAATTTATTAAAAGATTAAAACTATTTGCTTAAATATAACATACTTACTGATGATCCTACCGTAGGTTTTCATGTAAAATCCTAACCTAAACATGGGGGTATACGGCTTAGAAATTAGAGACCTAACTGGGAGACAGTACAGTAGGTTAAGATAGTAAGCTGTTCAATAGCAATATACCATACATCAAGATGTATGATGATGAGCATGCAAATTCTTCTAAATTAGTAATGATAATGCTAAATGAACCATAGATAGCGGAGAAGTTAAAGTAGAAGAATCATAGAAAACACGATATCCGTAATAGAAGTAATCAATATGCTTGAGTTTGCAAAATGTATAGCCTTCTAAACTTTATCGTTTCCAGTAATTCAATTAAAATTTACTAATGTCTATATTAACATACTCTCCGTGTTGGTTATTTAGACTATATTTTGATTTGTTATGAAGAATTAAACAGTACCTTTAACACTTTTACAGCCTTTACTAAAGCGGGTAGCATTCCTAAACGCTAATCCAAGAGCTTTAAATACAGCTTCAATTTTATGATGATCATCCTCACCATAGAGAACATTTACATGTAGTGTTATATTAGCAGAATGAGCGAGACTTACTAGGAAGTGCTCTATTTCCTGTACTAATACATCATCCACCTTCTCATTAGTGCAGTTTAACTTTATTACAGTATAGGGTCTTCTAGCAAGATCTAATGATACTAATACAAGAGAACCGTTCATTGGAATAATTGAGGTGCCATATCTTTCAATATTATCCCTATTGCCTAAAGCACTATCTATAGCTTTACCGAGGCATATAGCTATATCCTCAATTATATGATGTCTTAAATCGCCTTTAGCCTTAATTATTAGATCAAAAGAGCTAAATAATGAAAATGTTTTTAACATATGGTTTAAGAAGGCAATACTGGAGTCGATTAAAGATTCGCCAGAGCCATCAATATTAACCTTAACATATACCTCAGTTTCAAGTGTTTTACGTGAAAGCTCGTATACTCTCATAACGATACAGCCTTCCTTAAAACATTAATAAAAGCATCATTCATATTAGGAGTCCCAACAGTAACTCTTAAGTAGTGGTTATTAATTGGGGGGTTATCAAATTTCCTTACAAATACGTTATTCCTACATAGATAGTTATAGATGGAGTTTGCATTTATTCTTGTTTTAAAGAATATGAAGTTAGCTTTTGAATTAAACGGTTCAACACCATCAATTGTACTTAAAGCATTGATTAGCCTTTCCCTCTCGATTTTTAATTTTTTAATAGCCTCCTCAATAATTCCTCTATTTTTAATTACCTTAACCCCCATAAGTACCGATATAGTATTAACATTAAATGGGGGGAGGGAGGATCTTAGTTTATCTGCTAGCTCACATGATGTTGCTAGAAAACCTAGCCTAAATGAGGCTAGTCCGAAGCCCTTTGAGAATGTTCGAATAATAATGAGATTATCATATTCGCTCAATAGATTTATAGCGGAGTAATCAGCAAAGTCCACGTAAGCCTCATCAATTACAACAATACCTCTAAACTCATTTATTAACTTCTCCAAGTCATCAATTCTAAACTGATTACCTGTAGGATTGTTTGGCGAACATATAAAGCAGAGGTCCGCAGCATCATTAAACTTCAAAATACCATCAACATCTATATCAAAGTTTACAGTCAACATACTTTCATAGACTTTAACATTAAATACTTCAGCAGCCCATCTGTAAATTCTAAATGTTGGATTAGTAGTTATAATACCCCTCTTAGCTAAAATCTTAACAAGTAAAGCTATCAAATCATCACTACCATTTCCTATAACTATTGATTCTACAGGTACATTTAGGAGGGAGCTTATCTCACGCATTAAAAGCATATATACTTCATTACTTGGATAAAGTCTCAGATCTACTTCGTCAGCTACCTCCTTAACAAGGTTGGAGAGAAATTTTCTTGGTATAAAGAAGTTTTCATTAGCATCAAGCTTTATAACTTCCTGAATCATATTGGCAACATCTCATTAAGTCTATATTTAACAGATAGGAAGTGATTAGGTAGATTCTCATTAGTTGCAAACACCTTAACAGTATTTAGAGAGAGCCTTAACCCATCAGCACTTCCAGAAACAACACATACTCTCTTAACGAAGTCTAGTGAAGATAAACCTGAATATAATCTAGCATATCCACCTGTAGGTAAAACATGATTAACACCAATATAATAATCTGAAGCTGCAGCAGGAGCGTAGTTGCCGATTAGTATTAATCCAGCATTCAATATTCTTTCAACAACATACTCCCACTCATTAACCATTATTTCAAGATGTTCAGGAGCAAAATCATTAATGAATTCTATAGCCTCATCCAAACTAGCGCATAATGCTATGAAGCCGTGATTTGATAGTGACTTCTCAATAATATCACGCCGGGGCAAGCTATTTATTAGATTAAGCATATTTGAGTATACATTTAGTGCCAGCTGTTTTGATGTAGTTACTAATCCGACAATAGAGTCTAGACTATGCTCAGCTTGTGAAATAAGATCTAAAGCCACAGATTTAGGATTAGCGGAGTCGTCAGCTAAAACTAGTAGCTCGGAGGGACCTGCAAACATATCTATTAGTACATCTCTAGATACTAGTAGCTTAGCAATATTCACATATTTTCCTCCAGGACCTACAATCTTATTTACAGGCTTTATTGTTTCAGTACCGTACGCTAATGCTGCTATAGCCTGAGCACCACCAACACGATAGATTTCCTTAACACCACAGATATCAGCAGCGACAAGAATCATTGGATTAATTTTAATGCCTAACTTAGGAGGAGTACAGATACATATTCTTGAAACACCTGCAACAAGCGCTGGTATAGTGGACATGATTAATGAACTCGGATAGTATGCTAAACCACCAGGGACGTATACACCTACATTACTGAGGGGCTTAGTAGTATATTTTACTGTGAAACCATTGATAGATAATGATAAGTTCAGACTCTTAATTAGGAGTTCTTCAATCCTCATCACATTATCTTTTAGAGTTTTAATAGCATTGATATCGTCCTCACATACAATACTATATGCTTCCCTTACTTCATTCTCTGAAACAGCGATATCTTTCTTCGATATTTTAACACCATCAAATTTATTAGTTAAATCAACTAATGCTTCATCGCCCTTTTCTTTAACGTATCTTATTATATTCTCAACATATTCTAAGTCGTTTTTAGATATATAGCTTCCACAACGTTTACTCAGTAAACTAACGTACATATCTTTAAGCTGCCCGATCTTAATTAAATCCATTTACAACACCTCATCGAGAGATAGAACTTGCCTAGGTTCATGCACAACAATTCCCTGCGCAAATTTTCTAATTAACGGTAAGATTTTTAGAAACTCATCTTTATCGATAACAGTATTAACAGCATACCAGCCTTTAAGCGATAGAGGGGAAATGGTAGGACTTTTAAGGGCGGGAACTACTGAGAGTATATTGTTTAAATTCTCTTCCTTCACATTCATGAATACATGAATTCTCCTCCTACCATCGATAACACCTTTAATAAGCGCAAGTATGTCATATATCTTTTCACGTTTGTTACCGTCCTTTAATGATTCATTATTTGATATTAGTACTGCGCATGACTCCATTAAAACTTCTATTGGCTTAAGATTGTTTTGGATAAGTGTAATTCCAGTTTCAACAACATCGACGATAGCATCCGCATCTTCAGGAGGCTTAGCTTCAGTAGCGCCAAATGAAAGTATTACGTTAACCATTGAATTAGAGCCTTTTCTCCACCATGGAGTTATAGTAGTAGGCTCCTGCGAACCGTAAAGCTTTAAGTATTCATCATTACTCATTAGATATCTACATGTTAGGTTCAAGTACTCTGTAGATATTTTTAATCTTCTACCCAGTCTATTAAACTCTCTAATCAGCTCAGATAATGTTTTTACATGTTCATATTCCTTAGGAATAGCTAACACTAATCTTACAAAACCATAATCAAGTCTTAGCAATATCTTAACGTCAGCATTAACTTCAGCGATCCAGTCAATACCAGTTATACCAATGTCAATAAGGCCTTCAGAAACATATATTGGAATCTCTTGAGGACGAAGAATTTTAAGGCTAATATCTGGATCGTTAATTAATGGACGATAAGATCTCTCAAGACCGGAAATCCTATAGCCAGACTGTTCAAGGAGAAGATAAGTATTACGCTCTAACGAGCCTTTAGGAATCGCAAATCTAATCTTACTCATCGCAAGACACCTCTGAGGGGAATTTTAATAAATAAGTAGTTTCAAAGTCGAATATAAAACCATTTGTACACATTGACTTAAATATGAAGACTACCACCTAAAATGAATCAAGTCACCCATGTATTCACCTCTAGTATCGAGGAGGTTAGCAATATATAAAGTTTTCTAGAAAATATCATATTCTATTAAGCATTACTACTGGTTTAAAACATTTACGTGAACAACCACATTCTTCGGAAAACACATTAACGTCTTTTTAAATAATAACTTGGCATATTTACCATACATGCACGAGCGTAAGCTTTTAAATTCATACTAAATACATTTATGATCCGCATTTTTGATGGTAGAAACACTTCATAAATCTCCTGATTGACTAAATAGCACGTGAGGTTTAGAAATGATCTTAAAGCTAAAGTTACAGAGCTCCAATACCCAACATAAGATCATTCACTAACTCAATAATATAAAATAGTAATGACATTCTTTAGTTAAGTATCATATTCCTATTTAATTTCATGCATTTTTAATTCACATAATTGGTTGTATTCGCACATATTACATTCCCATTGGGGCCATTTTGGAGCTGATGGATTCTTAATTATTTCCTGAATTTCGCTATCAGTGCATGGATTATTTATATAATAGAATCTTACTCCATCATTTGCAAAGTACCATAACTCAGCATCCTTTACATTTAAAAGCCATAAGTATATACGTGTCTGTAATACATGATGTTCAAACGGCGTGCTGGCAATGCTTTTAACAGTTTTTATTTCTATAATTCTTTTACGGTTTTCATCATACAGATCTACAGAGCCAGCGATTAAAAAATCTCTATTATTAATCTTAACATTCTTTTCATTTTTTACATTGACCTTCATATTTGAAATACCTTCAAGAGCTATGTGGATCAATTCACCTCTAATTACATGTGGTTTAAATAACTTTGATATACTAATTTCCGGGAAAAGTTTTGAATATCGCATTTTACGTGAACATTCGCATAGCTCATGTACAAATATAACTTCATAGCCTTTACTTTCGTAACACTTCCTATAACTATTCCTCTCATCAATGTATTTTTTCCTCATAGCATCAATAAGTTTTCTAAGTACTAATTCACCTTGCAGAGGTGAATCGTTCATGTTAAAGTTTTACTCCATGCAGAATATATATTTTGCTTAGACTACAGCATTTCATATGACTTTTCTATTGTTTCCTTAGTATATGTCATGGTTGATTTATTTGAGACTTTGAAATGAGGAGGATGCTTATGTTAGGAAAGGATTTTAGCTGTTAAGATGACTCCATAGTATGATGGCTAAAATGGTAGTAAGACGAGAAGAGTTATGTTCAATTAGTTAAGAGGTTTAGGGAGATATAAGGAAAGGGGCGGGCTAGAAGTGGTGAGTTGGAAAGACACCGAGGAGTTTATAGCTGAAAGCTTAGGCTAAGTATGGAATCCTAGGATACGAGGTTAACTACTGGACGTTAAATTGCTAAGGGCCACTAAGGAGTAGACTACAGCCTTAAGGCTTTACAGTTAAGGAGCTTAGGTATAGGCTGATAAAGTCTAGGCATTATAGAGTTGGGAGAGCATAGATGGGTTAATTTTGAAAGAAGTTGGAAGTTAATGGGCGACTTAAACATAGGGGATTCAAAATATTTAATTATTCTGTTGCTTGTTTTGTATGGGATTTTGTGAGTTAAGGTCAGCCATAGAGAGGTTAAACTCATGGCTTAACATTCAGAAGAGCAACAATAGGATATGAGAGACTAGCCATAATGCTCCAGCAATCACAACGTTCAAGCATAATATAAGGTATAGACTATGATAAGCTTAATATTTTGAAAACACCTCTAAGTTTAACATTCTTTTACTATTTGATGAGCGAGTTTATTGATGCTGTTTAAGCTTATATTTAGACCTAATAATAAATACATCCTCTCCTATAAGTTTGTTAGCTTTATCTCTATATCTATCATTTAGCTTTATAGCTAGAAATGGAGCTTTAACATTTCCAAGAATATCAATAACCATACCTATTTCCTCTCCATTACTACTATATACTGGTTCATATATTCTTGGAATTTCACAGGCTTCAGCGATAAGATGATTTGTTAAGGTTTTAAAAACTACTTTACCGATTCTCACAACACCTTTAGCCTTCACTATTTACCCCTATACTTAACCTTAACAAGTATTATTTATTTCTTTGTTAAGGAATAATTTTGAATCCCCCCATCTCTATTATATGGTGAATTTACGAGATTCAAAATTAAGCCGTAAAGCTTTGTTCATGTATTTATTAACCGTTTCTTTTTATCATGTAGTACATACTACTATTATCTCCTGAAGCTTAACTTTTAACTTGCCATTGAGAGTTCATGTCTTACGACTTAACCCTTTCTATATTTCGGATAATGCATCTCAACCATTAATTCCTGTATTATGCTTTACATAAGCTGTAAGCAGAATTTTGCTTTTATTAGTCTTAAGCCGCTCTCTGTATTTATCAAATAGTGATATGCTTATCTCATTAAATGATGTAAATCCTTAAGAGTATCTATACTTAAACATCATTGTTGTAGATTTCAGATGCTAATATTTTTATTTTAGGCTTAAAAATTACTTTTGATGTTGCATACCTTCAAGAAAGGAATCAGAGCTCTTGGTATTGCTGAAAGCTTTACACGAAATATTAGTAGTAAGTCAGTTTTAGCTGGAGTCGTTATGAGAGGAGATCTTCTAATAGATGGTTTTTCATTTTCATATGTAACTATAGGTGGATTAGATGCTACGGATGCTGTACTAAATCTGTATAAAAAACTTAAAAGGAGAGATATTAGTGTACTATTTATTAATGGATGTATAATTAGCTGGTATAATGTCATAGACTTAAATAGAATATACAGCGAAATAAAGATACCATTAGTATCGTTAACATATAAGGAGTCGCTGGGCTTAGATGAACATTTTAAAACCATCTTTCCACAGGACTACGATAAACGTATTGAAATATATAGGAGAAATGGAGAGAGGGAAAGAATTAGGTTGAATACAGGTTATGATGTATTTGTAAGATATCTCGGTATGGGAAGACTTACCTGTAGGCAAATATTGAACAGGTTTACTGTAAGTGGGAAGATACCGGAGCCCATAAAGGTTGCAAGAATACTTGCTAAATCCATCAATATATTCTTAACCAATAGAGTTTACTGCAAAAATCTTCAGGATTGATTAGCCGTTAACTATTTAGTGTCTAAAATCATAGTTGGAAAAAACTTTACGACTTAATTCAAATTTGTAAATTCATCCATATAGTAAAGTGAGAAAACTTTAGCGTTGATTCTTAATTCATATCGATTTAATATGGAAATATGAGTATCAAGAATTAAGCTACAAAGCATAAAGACACTATTTCTTTTTAATATTTGATATAACAATGTTTAGAATATCTTCTGGTTTAAAGTTTTTTCTACCGCCATGTATTTCTACTAAGAATACTTTTTGATCACTTAGTCTTTTAACTCTAATAACGTCTTTATTTGGATATGTGTAGACGTCTAGCTGTTCTAATCCCTTTTCCTTTAAAAGTTTTTTTAGAATAATATTCATGTTTTTAGGCATATGATTACTTAGCAGTGGTTATTTAAATACATTATGTCTTGCTAGTAGTATTATTAACTTATGTAGAATAAACTGGAAACATTCTATAGATAATTACATGCCTTAAGAGTTTCAGCTATAAGAACAGCTGTTCCAGCAGCTCCTCTAATCATGTTATTTCCAAGCACGGTATATTTTAAATACTGTTTACCAATATTATCATTCCTTACTCTCCCAACAACAATTGCCATACCGTTTAGAGCTCCTTTATCAAGTATTGGCTGCGGTCTATCAGGCTCTTTCTTCACAATTATTGGTTTTTTGGGGGCTGTTGGAAGACTTAATTTCTGAGGTAATCCCGTAAATGTCTCCATAGCCTTAACCACATCAGCAGCATTTACTTCACTCTTTGCTTCAAGAAAAACATTTATCATATGTCCCTCATATACTGGAACTCTATTACAGCTTGCGGAGATTCTAAATTGAGCAGGAATTACTCTACCATTGTGAAGTACCCCTAGAATTTTTAATGTTTCACGTTCAATTTTTTCCTCTTCATTTTCTATGTATGGTATAATGTTTCCTAAAATAGCCATTGACGGTAAACCTAAATACCCCGCTCCCGATATAGACTGCATTGTTGAAACTATGATTTTTTCTATATTTGTTAAGTTAAGTATTGGTTTAATAGATAATGATAAAATTGAGGCTGTGCAGTTTGATGTCTTAATTATAAATCCACTCCAATTTTTATTCTTTCTCTGATTGTTAATAAGTCTTAAATGATCAGGGTTTATTTCAGGAATTACTATAGGAATGTCGTTATCCATCCGATAAATGCTAGAGTCGCTTATTACAATATAGCCTTTTCTTGCAAGTTTAGGCTCAATATGTGCTGCTATATCTGATGGTATAGCTGAAAAAAAGATGTCCACATCATAGTGGTCTTCAACATTCTCCATATATTCCACCTTGATTTCACCTATATCGTCAGGTAGTGGATTCTCCATATACCATTTAACAGCTTCACAATATTTTTTACCTGCAGATTTTTTAGATGCAAACAGTGAGACTACATCAAACCATGGATGTCTACTCAATATTCTAACTAGGTTCTGACCTACAAGTCCTGTTGCCCCCATGATTGCAGTTTTAAGTTTTGACACTTAATCACCACCAATAACTATATCATGAACTAAGTTGGCAGCTTTCTCTTCAAACTTACTACTAACCACCAATATTGTGCTGTTACCTAGCGGAAATAGGGCTTGAATATCTACTTCTCGGTTACTCAGCAATTTAACTACCTCCTGCACCACCTCTATATGTGAGGGAAAATTAATACCGACTATAGCTATCATACTAATATCATCATATTTAATACTTCTTCCATTCGATGCTAGTACTGTATTACTTGAGGATTTATGATGAGCGTGGATACTTCCAATTGTAATCATAATCGAGCCCTTTAAAACACATACAGCTCTAGCTGATGGAGATAGCCTACTCTTAACTATAAGTGTACCTTCAGAATCCGGATTCATAATGTTTTTAATTCTTATGGGGATTCCTAAATCCATTATTGGCTCAAATGTTTTAGGATGGAATTTTTTAGCCCCAAATAAACATAGCTCAATAGCCTCATTGTAGGATAAAAGCCTAATTGGTTTTGCTTTTGAAACTATCTTAGGGTCGGCTGTCATTAAGCCATCAACATCTGTCCATAACCATAATTCATCGGCCATCAGGGCTGAGGCTATTAATGATGCTGTATAGTCCGACCCTCCTCTTCCAAGAGTTGTTATTTTACCGCTTACACTTAACCCTATAAAACCAGTAATTACAGGAACTATACCTGAATTTACTACTGGTTCTACTCTTTCCCTTATTAATTTATTAACGGAGGGGATAGGACTAGCACTACCATAGTTTTCATCAGTTATTATTCCAGCCTCCCATCCATTAAGTGGTTTAGAGTTAATGCCAAGCTCTAATAGGTAGCTTGAGAATATTGGAGCTGAAAGCCTTTCCCCAAGGGATACAATACTGTCGAGAACATCCATAGGTACATTCATCATGCCCGCTAACTTAGTTAACGTACTATTTAGCTCACATATACTTAATCTTATGCTATCCTCCAGAAAACTCCTTAAATTTCTATTTGAAATCCCATCTAAAATGTTTAAATGCTTTAGCAAAATATTATCTACAATCCTCCTAGCACTATTTATATCCTTATATGATAATTTAACTGCAGAGATTAAATCATCCGTTACTCCTGCAAGAGCTGATACAATTACTATAACACTATCATTAGACTTAACTCTCTCAGCAACTATCTTAGCAGCTCTAAGCATTTTTTGAGAATTATCGATAGAGGATCCTCCAAACTTCATCACGATCTTCAAAATAAACACCTACAGCTAATTGATGATTTCACATCCATTCGTAGGCTTTGCTACATAGACGTCAGCATCTAAACTTAAAGATCTAAATTCAGACTTTATAGCTTCTACAACATCACCAATATCCATGTTTTTAGGAGGTATTACAGCTATACTTGGGCCAGCTCCACAAATCATAACTCCTTTAATACCGAGTTTATTAAGAGCTGATTTTATGTGTGGATAATATGTATATATTCTTGATCTTGCAGGCTCAATAACCTCATCACATATAAAGCTACTTAGAAGATCAGAATCTCCCCTGAAAATTCCAATCATAATGCCTGCAATCCTACTGGTATTTAGTATCAGCTTACTTAATTCAACATGTCTTGGAATAACATTTCTAGCATATGATGTTTTCATCGGCCTCACATCTACGTGAGGTATAGCTATAACAACTCTTAAATCACTTGGAGGAGCTATATGAAAAACTCTAACATCACCATTACTATCAAAACACGTAATAGTAAACCCGCCAAGTAAAGCTGCAGATACATTATCAAGATGGGCTGTACCTGCTGAGACTATTTCACCCTTCGAAGCCAGTAATACCATTTCCTCTACTGATAAATCTATGTTAAATAGCTTACTTAATGCAAGTGTTGTTGCAGCTGCTGTTGCTGCACTACTTCCAAGACCTAGACCTGGCTTAATACCCTTTAAAATATCTATATCTAAACCAGACTTAATATTAAATTTCTTAAGAAACTCCTTTGCAACCACTCCAGCAGTATTTTCATTAGGGTTCTCTGGAACTTTATAGCCAAAAACTCTTAGTTTAATATTGTTTGAATGCTTATTTATGGAGACTTTAACCTCATCATAATATAGATCAACAGCAAGCGCAAATATATCAAACCCTGGACCTATATTAGCTATGCTTGATGGTGCTCTAACCTTAACAGATAATGTACCTAGATGCTCACACTCTACAATATCGTTTGGCTCATATAGACACCTTGCAAGGCTATAGTTTTAGCAATATTTAAGCATTTCTGAGAGTTTTATTCCATACGGAATCTAATTTTAAGTGATCATAAATATGTTACGGATATGGAAATACTGAAAGCTATATTTAAGGCGTAACTAAGCTATAAATCAGTAATTTACACAGATTCCTATAGGAATTTTACTTTCATAAAAATATTTATTAATAATTCTGAAAGATTAGATGTTGATGAATATGTTTATTGATCCATGTAGAATAGGGGAGATAAGAAGAAAACTTGGAATAACTCAAAGAGAATTAGCAAAACTTGCAGGTGTAAGTCAATCATTTATCGCTAAACTCGAATCTGGAAAAATAGATCCCACATATTCAAAGTATAAGCAGGTTGTAGATGCTTTAACCAAGCTTAGCTTTAAAAAAGATGTAAAAATCGGAGACATAATGGTTAAAAACATTATTCACGCCAATGTAAATGAAACTATTAAGGAAGTTGCTGAGAAAATGTTAAAATATGCAATATCACAGGTTCCGATATTTGATGGGAATAAGCTAGTTGGTATGGTAACAGAATCAACAATTTTGAATGGAGTAGCTGGAGGAATGAAAATGTCTGAAGTTAAAGTTTCAAAAATCATGGATGCCCCACCACCAATATTACCGGAAGATACCCCACTAACAGTTGCTGTTCAATTACTTAAATTCTATCCCATAATACTTGTTTCAGAAAAAGGAGAAATAGTTGGCTTAGTTTCTAAAGCTGATATTATTGGCTTTATGAGAGAAACACTCTGATGGTTAAGCAGGCTTAATTACTACTATAATGTAGCTAAAGTTATAGGTTAGAGTAGACTAATGTGATATTAAATTAAATTGAAAAATAGACAAACTTATCAAGATATTATGCGAATAATTATTTAATATGTATGGGAAATTATACTGAGGCGTTTTAAGTGAATATTAGGGTTAAAAAAATCATTAAAAGAGATGGAAGAATTGTAGATTTTGATTCTCAGAGAATTGAGGTAGCTATTAGGAAGGCAATGCTAGCAACAGGTAAATATGATGAAAAACTTTTAAAAAAGGTTGTTCAAACTGTTCTTAAAATAGTTGATGAGAAGTTTGGTGAGATAGAGAAGGCCCCGCACGTGGAGGATATTCAAGATATTGTTGAGCTTGTTCTTGTTAAATACGATTTGTATGAAGTAGCAAAAGCATACATCCTATACAGAAAGGAGAGAGAAAGAATAAGAAAGGAGAAAATGGCAATACTCAATAAGAACTATGTTGATGAGGTTGATAAAAGCTTTTCAATCAATGCTATAAGGCTAATGGCCTCCAGATACCTACTAAGAGATGAAGATGGGAAAATTATAGAGGGGCCCAAACAGTTATTTGAGAGAGTGGCTGCGCTAGTTGTTATACCAGATATAATTTATGATGAGAGAATATTTAGTAAATATGGAGGACAAATAATACATCCATATGAGGAATTTAACCCAACTGAATGGCTAGGAAAACTTGGTTTAGGTAAATGTGAGAGAGGTTTTAAAATATATTGGAATGAATGGCACTTAGAATGTATGAAAAAACTTTATGATGAATTGAATAATCAAGGTAAAATGAAGATTCCCTGGAGTTTACTCTTAAACAAAATCGCTCAGGGAGAGTTTGACGATCATTATGAAGACTTCATTAAGTATTATAGGCTAATGACTGAGAAAAAGTTCTTACCAAATTCACCAACACTATTTAATGCTGGAACAAGACTTGGACAGCTTTCAGCATGTTTTGTACTTAATATTGATGATGATATGGAATCGATCATGAAAGCCGCAACTGACGCAGCGATAATATTTAAGAGTGGGGGAGGGGTAGGCATTAACTACTCAAAGCTTAGAGCTGAAGGAGACATTGTCTCCTCAACAAAGGGGGTAGCAAGCGGACCAGTATCATTTATGAAAATAATAGATACAGTAACAGAAGTAGTGAAACAGGGAGGAAAAAGGAGGGGGGCAAATATGGGAATACTTGAAATATGGCATCCAGACATAGAGAAATTTATTCTTGCAAAATCTAAAGAGGGAAATTTAGAGAATTTCAACTTATCCGTAATGATAACGCCAGACTTCTGGGACTACTATAATAATGATAAACCATATCCGTTAAGAAATCCAAGAGACGGTAAAGTGTGGAGGGAAGTAAATCCGAAAACACTATTCCACATGATTGCTGAAATGGCTTGGAGAACAGGAGATCCTGGAGTGCTTTTCATGGATAATATTAATAAAAGAAACATTATAGTAAGTTTTCTGGGAGATATTAAATCGACAAATCCATGTGGCGAGGAACCTTTATATCCATATGAATCATGTAACTTAGGCTCAATAAATCTTTACGCATTTATAAAGATTAGTGATTCAGGCACAATTTTTGATTGGAACGATTATAATGAAACAATAATGATTGCTCAAAGATTTCTAGACAACATCATCGATGTTAACAAGTTTCCAATAAAAGAAATAGAGGAAAATACTAAGAAAACTAGGAAGATAGGTCTTGGATTAATGGGGCTTGCAGATACTTTATTTGCTCTAGGAATACCATATAATAGTGAGGAAGGATTTGCTTTAATGAGAAAATTTGCTGAACACTTAACATATTATGCGATGAAGGCATCTATTGAAATGTCTAAGAAAAGAGGAGCGTTCCCACTATTTAGCGTTTCAAACTATGTTAAGGGAGATATGCCCATTGAAGGCTATTATCATAAAGAACTTTGGACACTTAACTGGGATGAGATTCAAAAAGAAATAATGGCTAATGGTATTAGGAATGCTGAGCTAACAACTATAGCTCCAACCGGATCAATATCGATGCTTGTGGATACATCTTCAGGGATTGAGCCTCAATACGCATTAGTATATGAAAAGAGAGTAACGGCAGGTCAATTCTTCTATGTAGATGTAGAATTTGAGAGACAGCTTAGAGAAAGAGGGCTATATGATGAATCACTACTTAAAAAGATAGCAGATAATGGTGGGTCATTGCAAGAAATAGCAGATATACCTGAGGATATGAAGAATGTTTTTCTTGTAGCCTATGATATTCCATGGTGGGATCACATTAGAGCACAAGCTGAGATCAGTAAATGGATATGCGCAGCCGTTAGTAAAACAATTAATATGCCGAGCTGGGTTTCAATAGAAGATGTTGAAAAAGCGTTTTATCTAGCTTACAAATTAAACTTAAAGGGCTTAACGATATATAGAGATGGGTCGAAAGGCACACAAGTTCTTGTAACACCATCACAGAGGAAGGGGGGATATGTTAAACATATTAAAAACGAAACTTTAAACATAATGCATAAGCTGGGAATAGTACCGAAACTTAACGCACCAATCTTCATACAAACAGTAAAGTCGGAGGATTTTGAGGACCGACATAACACCAAAAAAGGGATAAAGGTATGTCCAGAATGTAGCTCAAGAAGATTCGTATATGAGGAAAAATGTATTAAATGTCTAGATTGTGGATGGATTGCATGTGTTGTATCATAGTATAGGTAAAGTTAAATTTATATTACAATAAATTATATAACGTTAGGGTTGGTGATGGGGCTAGATAACATTATTAGTAAGTTTATAGTTAATGCATTAGCTAGAGTACTCATACTTCAGGTATTAGATTCCGGGGAACTACTAGGAGGGTACCATATATTGAAGAAAATAACTAAAACATTAAATATGAAGGTAAAGCTCAGTACCTTCTATACAATACTTAGAGATATGGAGATGAAAGGATATATAAACTCCATAAGTATTGATGGTAAAAATAAAGTTTATAATATAACTCAGAAAGGTAAAGATACCTTAAATTTAAGTAGAGCATATTTGAAAGCAAGAATAAATAATATTCTTTCAAAAATTGAATGATTACATATCACATATACTTAAATTTAAATCAGTTTCTCTATGAGTTCTTCCGCTTCGATTCTCTTAATGAGTATTAAGTGTTAAATACAATAAGCTTACCGTAAAATCCTCATAAAATGTATTGGTTACTAATTAGCTCTACTAGTAAATTCTAATTGTGTTTATTATTGGTCTAAAGACTATACTCCTCAGTAATTTTAAGAAGATTCTCTTTAATGTTAACTAGTATGGTATTAAGATCTTCTTTACGAGGTGCTTTTAAGTTTTCGATAATTTTAAGTATTTCATCATCGATTTTAAGTATTCCAATTTCATGAATAATAGGGTTTAAATCTGCAATTTTATGTAGAATCTTGAATCTATCATGTATGTAGTTTAGCTTTGTGATAAATTCATTAATATTTTTATCATTTAATACCTCAATAGTGTTCCTAAACATAGCACCTAGCATTTGTTGACATAAAGCTTTTACCTCATTATGCTTTAAATGTCCGTATGAAAGTAGCGTTATTGAAGCCCCAAATCTATATGCTTCTCCTCTACTTAGAAAGTAGCCTTTATTTATAAGTCCGTCTAGTATTTCTACTTTCCATTTAGTGTCTCGTAATATTAGTGTTTGAGAAGTTTTCTTAGTCATTTTTATAACCATTATAGTCTACAGCTGCTATTGAACTCTTCAATTATATAAGTGTTTTCATTTTAGTATGTTTAGATTTAAAACTTTGTGATTAGTTCTTCTGGTTTAGGTTTTACTTCTATTTTTAGCTTTTGCTTCACTTTAATCTTGTATATTATTAGCATGTTGCAAATGTATGTTTATTTATAATTTCCTTAGCTATGCTTCTAGCAATGGAGTATTATCCATACAGGCCATTAAACGTTGAAAATGCTGCTCAGTAACAGCTTCCTTACCGTAACCCGTTACTCCACCCTCCCTCAAAGGTTTAAAGAGTCATTACTGAATTACATTTCTTAGAAGAATCCCAGTCTACTCTAGCGTTTCTTTTAGGTTTAATAATTGGCTTTATAGCCATTCTCTCAAAAAGCCTAATGCCTTCCATGAATTATAGGCTCCATCATAAATGTTTCAACAATTTATGATGTAATTTGGTAGTTACAGATAATGATGTCTCTCTAGTAATTGTTGAAAGGATAAATGATGCTAGACTTCTAAGATTAAATGTTATTAACTGTACTATACAAGCACTAAAGAAAAGTTTGAGCATAGCATATGGTGCCGGAATACAAACTAAGAAAATAGTTATTGATCTGGGTATAGGATTTCCATCATCACTACAGGTTTTTTATAAAAATAGGAGTTAAAAGACGTTGATGTGAGTGAAATAAGCAAGCATTATTGAGGATAATATTCCTCTGTGATATATAGGAGATATAGCTTTAATATCTAGACTTTTATAGACTTAAAACATCCAACAATCCAATTCTTATTAGCCTATTACTAAAATTGTTTTTATAGCCGGTAACAAGTTGAGAGATAGTAGAAGATAGACTTTACGGATCGAGCAGTAGCTATAGTCATCATGAATAGGGTAGATATAGTTAGAGCCACATGATGTTTCAGAAACAAGAAATGCAGTTAAAGTAGCGGAATGGCGTGAAATTACAGTAAAAAGCTTAAGCTAAATGAGGCGTTTTGGTTATCATAATAAATCTAACAGTAATAGTATATCAATAAGAAGGTATAAATACCTGTATACATAGTACACTATAATGGAAGAATTTATTAAAAAAGCAATTGAGGCTGTAAAGCTCATCAATTCTATTGAGGCGGAAAAAGCTTTAGTAATATATCACGATGATGCTGATGGAATATCGGCGGGAGCTATAATTTCTACGGCTTTAAATCGAATAGGATTAAGTGTGAAGAGGATCTGTCTTGAAAAGCTTTTTCCGGAGGTAGTTAGGGAAATACATAGCAATAGAAAAAGAACACATATATTTTATTGTGATATAGGATCACCGCACTGCGACATGATTTCGCAGTATAACAATGGAAGAAACTTAACCATTATCTTAGACCACCATGATCCTAAACCATCTAATGATCCTATGGTCCTAGACTTAAATCTTGAAAACTTCGGTTTTAAAGGTGAAAGTGATTTTTCAGGTTCTACATGCAGCTTTTTATTTGCTAAGGTAATAAGTAATGAAAATATCGATCTCTCATATCTTGCAATAACTGGAAGTTTAGAAATACCTGAAGGAATTAAGGGATTAAATAATGAAATTCTTATTGAAGCATTAAGAAACAAAACAGTATTGCAGAAAAATGAAAAGCTATATGCCCCCAAGATAAATATGTTTATTAATGATCTTTTCTCAAAGCTACAAGTACTTGGTTCAGCTGGCTATTATAAAGGCGGACCTGAGCTTGGAATCAAACTATGTCTTAATGGTGAGGATGAAGAAATAAGTAGAGTAATTAAGGATCTGGAAAATAAAAGAAGAAACGCTAATAGAAAAATGCTTTCTAAGCTTTATAGCGAAGGTATTAAGCAAAGTAAATATACGCAATGGTTTGATGCAGAAAACATATTTAGTGGTATGGGAACAAAAACTATTGGAACTTTCTGCTCATATCTATCATATCAGAAGAGGATTATAGACCCCAATAAATTCATTGTAGGTTTCATTGATATGCCTTCAGAGATACCAGAATTTGGGAAAATAAGGGAAAAATACGTTAAAATATCAATTAGAGCACCAGAGCCATTAAGGAAGGAAATTGATAATGGGGTATTACCATCAGCTATAAGTATTCTAAGTGCGGCTGTTAACAAATATGGTGTTGCAGATGGGCATGCCTATGCTGCAAGTGCTATAGTAACTAGGGAGTATAAAAGTGAAATTATTAAGAAAATTGACAGCTATATTGATGAATATAAAAGCAGAGTGGGAAAAAGATAGCTCCTAACTTTTCTAAACATTTTATAGAGAGGTAGTTTCAAAATATTTAATTTTTCTGTTGTTTATTTTGTTATGGAGTTTCGTGAGTTGAGTGATGAGGAGTGGGGCGTCATTTCACCCTTTCTCCCGCCTAAGCCTAGGAGGGGTAGGAGGGCTTTAAGCGATGATAGATCGTTGATTAACGGCATATTGTATGTTGTTACTACTGGCTGTAGATGGCGTGAGATGCCTAGAAAGTATGGGTCATACGTAACTGCTGAGATTGCTTAGAAGACTTCAGGAGTATGGGATAGGATAATTGAGCTCCTCACATCCATGAGCTATAGACGTGTAGCAATAGATAGCGCAACGTAGAGGCTAAAAGGGGGGTGAGGAGGTAGGATATGATGGATTCAGCATAGGAAGGGAACGAAGATTCATGTAATAGTTGATGAGGGGTTGAAGCCCATATCCGTATCTACTAGCCCAGGAAACACCCACAACTCTAAGATGTTCAACCTAACGATAAGATGAAAGTAAGCCTGAAAGGTTTTATGGAGATTTCTGCATACGATACATATGAAG